>Ga0078972_1003284_pt1 | contig 49106 bp, 34 predicted proteins | sample YelNatPaOPGAMG01_FD_67568 | JGI IMG/M metagenome (GOLD analysis project Ga0078972, IMG submission 67568) | Hot spring thermophilic microbial communities from Obsidian Pool, Yellowstone National Park, USA - OP-RAMG-01 (SPADES assembly) (version 2) | ecosystem: Environmental > Aquatic > Thermal... | reverse complement strand
CAGGCTGGCCAGTCGGCGCGGCCGAATCGGGTTCAGGGTGTGTCCTGTCAGTCATGTCACGTTGTTACGGACGGGTCGTTCACCTCCGGCAGCTCTGCATCTGGTGTTGCCACGACGCAGTAGCCTTCGGTTCCAGGCCGGTGAACGTTCGGCCTGACGGGGACTTGCACCCCGCTGTGTGGACGCCTTCGCAGGCGCACGAGTGCGGCGGCTTTGACGCCGCTTTGTCTTGGAGATACCGGCCCTCTGGCTCTCTGGGTGCCTTTTGGGCCTGTTGGATACTGCGGAGGATGTTTGGAAATGGTGTGGGCGGCGTCCCTACCCAGGGCGGCGCTGCGCTTGCCCTGGGCTGATCTACCGCCGCCCCGTCGGGGCGGCCACCGGTAGCGCAGGCTGGCAGCCTGCTGTACCGCGGATTGGCAATCCGCAAGCCAACCGAAGCACCGAACGGTCTGCCGACTACCAGTCGGCGCTACAGCAGAATGCCATTCTGCGCTACAGGTGCCCGGGGGTCACGCACCGACCAGACGGTCCGGGTTTGAAGCCGGGGCAGAGTCTCAGAGATCAAATGGGGCGCTCCTTTACCCAGGGCTGCGCTTGGCCTGGGGCTGACGCACGGCAGCGGCGTTGGGCCGGCCAAACTCTCAGTTTCCGGTTTCGAGCTTCCGGCTCCCAGGCCGATGCCCCGAGCTCATCGAGGCACCGGGCGCGTCCTCGAGTGCTCGGGTTTTGGGTCGCGCTCTGGGGCGGTGCGGGCTGGGTTGCTGTGTTTTGGCCTTGGGGTTGGTAGGGCACGGCGGGATTTTCGCTTTGCTGGCAGGCTGCTTTAGGGCATGTTGATGCCATGGGCAAACGTCGCCTGGCGCGCGAGCGCGCTGTCCAATTCTTGTTCCAGTATGATTTGAACCCGCCGGAGGATCTGGAGGCGGCGCTGAACGAGTTTTGGGAATCGCAACGGGCTGGGGCCTGGGCCGAGGAGGAGAGCCCCGCGCACTGGGGCCAGCCCAAAGAGTTGCCGCTGCCCTCGCCGGAGGAGCTGGAGGTGCGGGCGTTTGCTGAGCCGCTGATCCGCGGGACTTTGGAGCATCGGGCTGAAGCAGACGCATGGATCCAGAAATTTGCCAAAAACTGGGAGCTGCGGCGCATGGCGGTGGTGGACCGGAACATCCTGCGGCTAGCGATTTATGAGATGCTCTATCGTCATGACATCCCGCCAGTGGTCAGCATCAATGAAGCGGTCGAGATCGCCAAGAAGTTCTCGACGGCTGACAGCGGCAAGTTTGTCAATGGGATCCTGGACAAGGTGCGCGCTGAATTGATGCGGCCTGCGCGGACGGCCATTTAACCTGGGCGTGTGCAGCCACACCGACCTGCCATGAGGTATCTGCTTTCAACGGAGCTCTGCCCGCTCGGGGCTTTTCAGGCGCCGGCCAGCCGGGTTGGTCTGACTCGGGGCGCGGAACGGCTGGGTTAGGGGATGTTTGCCGACCTGCATGTGCACACGTGTTTTTCCGACGGCACTTATTCGCCGGAGGAAGTGGTGGGGCATGCCAAGCGACTGGGGCTGGTGGCGTTGTCCGTGACGGATCATGACACTGTGGAGGGCTGCGCCCGAGCCGCGGCGGCTTGCCAAGCTGCTGGCCTGGAATTTATCACCGGCGTCGAGCTCACCGCCGAGCAGGAGGAGTCCGAAATCCACATCTTGGGGTATTTCATTGACCCGCAGCATCCGCAATTGTTGGCTGAGCTAGCCCACTTCCAGACTGTGCGGCAAAACCGCATTTATCAGATGGTGGCTAAGCTGAACGCCTTGGGCGTGCCGCTTCGGCCCGAGGTGGTGTTCAGCCTGGCCAACTGTCAGTGCCCCGGCCGACCGCATGTGGCGCGGGCGTTGGTCGCTCAACGGTTGTGCGGCGATTTGGACGAGGCATTCGAGCGGTTTCTGAAGCGGGGCAAGCCAGCTTGGGTGCCCAAGTTCAAGATCTCGGCTCACCGCGCTATCCAGCTCATCCATCAAGCGGGTGGGTTGGCGGTGCTGGCGCATCCAGGTCTCAATTACAATGACGACGTGATTCCGAGCTTGGTGGAGGCCGGGTTGGATGGGATGGAATGTTTCCATACCAAACACTCCACCGCGATGACCGAACGGTATCTGGAGCTAGCTGAGCAATACCAGTTGGTGGTCACGGGGGGCTCGGACTGCCACGGTACCAGTAAAGGCCCGCCGCTGCTGGGCACCATCAAGCTGCCCTACACCCATGTCGAGGCCCTCAAAACCCGGTGGGCTGAACGGGTTGCCCAGCGCGGATTTCTCCTGGCCCAAGCTGATCCCAGCGCCAGTTCAACGCACCAGACGCCATCAACCTAAGTCTGTCCATGGGACTGTTCGATAAGTTCAAGCACGGCCTGCAAAAGACCCAAGCGCGCCTGGTCCACGAGATCAAACGGATCGTGACCTTCTCACCGCGGCTGAGCGGCAGCGCACTGGAGGAACTGGAGGCAGCTTTGCTGGGAGCGGACTTGGGCGTGGCAATGACCCAACAGATCATCAACGCCGTGCGGACTGGGTACGAGACGCAGGGGCGCAGTGGGTTGGACGTGTTCGACATCGCCCGTCAACAGATTGAGCAAAGCCTGGCCGGCAGCCAGACGCCCTTGGCCAAGGCGCCCTCGGGCCTGACTGTGGTCTCGTTGGTGGGCGTCAATGGCACCGGCAAAACCACCACCGCAGCCAAGCTGGCTTACTGGCTCCAACAACGGGGTGAACGCCCAATGCTAGCGGCCTGCGACACATTCCGGGCCGCAGCGATCGATCAGCTCAAACTCTGGGGCCAACGCCTCGGCGTGCCGGTCATTGCCGGAGCTAGCCAGGCTGACCCGGCTGCGGTGGCGCACGACGCCGTGACTGCCGCGCAAGCGCGCCAGGCCACTTACTTGCTGGTGGACACTGCCGGTCGGCAGCACACCAAACATAACCTGATGCAGGAACTGGAGAAGATCCATCGGGTCATGGCCAAACGGCTGCCGGGTGCGCCGCATGACACGTTGCTGGTGCTGGACGGCAGCACAGGCATGAATGCGCTAGCGCAAGCGCGCGAGTTTCACAAAGCCATCCGACTCACCGGCCTGATCGTCACCAAATTGGACGGCACGAGCAAGGGTGGCATGGTGGTGGCGATCTATCGTGAGCTGGGCCTACCCGTCAAATTTGTCGGGCTGGGGGAAGGGGCGGATGATCTACAGGCCTTCGATGCCCGCCAATTTGCCGCAGCGCTGTTTGCCGAGCGGGACTGAACAGCCCTTCACCCGGCCGGTCTGAGCAAGCTCCCAGCCCACTGGGCGCTGCTGGGCGGCGCGGTGGCTACGAGAAGGTGCGGCTGGCTGCCTTGAGGCCCGTGAGCAGCCTGAAACGGTCTTGCGAGTAACCCGGATCCAAGTTCAACCTGCCGGCATGAAAGCCACCTGCAAGTTCTGTCTTGTTGTAACTGGCGCTGCGTTGAGCATACACGGAGCCTTGTTGTCTTGGGCTGGCGAGGCCACCGCCAACCGCCTGGTGATTCACGCTGACCAAGGCAAGGTCACTATCCACCGGAACATTTACGGCCATTTCTCCGAACATCTGGGCCGATGCATTTACGAAGGGTATTGGGTTGGGGAAGACAGCCCTATTCCCAATGTGCGCGGGATTCGGCAGGACGTGGTTGCCGCTCTGAGGAAAATCAAGATCCCGGTGCTCCGCTGGCCGGGCGGCTGTTTTGCCGACGATTATCACTGGAAGGACGGCATTGGGCCCCGAGCCAGTCGGCCCACGATCGTCAACGTGCATTGGGGCGGCGTTACGGAGAACAACCACTTCGGCACGCATGAGTTTCTGGATTTGTGTGAGCAGTTGGGCTGCGCGCCTTACATCTGTGGCAACGTCGGCAGCGGCACGGTGCAGGAAATGCGCGATTGGGTCGAATACATCACCTTCGACGGGGTGAGCCCCATGGCCGACCTGCGCCGCAAGAACGGCCGGGACAAGCCCTGGCGCTTGCCCTACTTCGGCATCGGCAACGAGAACTGGGGCTGCGGTGGCCATATGAGGCCCGAGTACTATGCCGACCAGTTCAAACGCTACGCCACCTACGTGCGGAACTTGAGCGGCAACCGCATCGCTCGGATCGCTTGTGGCCCTCGCGCCGACGATTATCGCTGGACCGAGGTGCTCATGCGCGAGGCGGGCCCGCTCATGCAAGGCCTGGCTCTGCATTACTACTGCGGCTCAGGCAAACGCAGCCGCTCGGCCACCCGCTTTACCGAGGAGGACTGGTTCGAGCAGCTCCGGCGTGCCCTGCGCATGGACGAGTTGATCCGACGCCACGCCGAGATCATGGACCGCTACGACCCGCAAAAGCGGATCGATCTGGTGGTGGACGAATGGGGCGCCTGGCACGCGGTCGAGCCCGGCACCAACCCGGGCTTCCTTTACCAGCAAAATTCGCTCCGAGACGCCTTGGTGGCTGGAGTGACGCTGAACATCTTTAACCAACATGCCGACCGGGTTCGCATGGCCAACCTGGCTCAAACCGTTAACGTGCTCCAGGCCGTGATCCTGACCGACCGCGAAAAGATGATCCTCACGCCCACCTACCACGTATTCGAAATGTACACCGTCCATCACGACGCACGGCTATTGCCCACCGAATTGGAAGCAGCAGCTTACCGATTCGAGCAGGACCAGATTCCCGGGCTGAATGTGTCCGCTTCGCAGGACGCTGCTGGAGCTATCCACGTCAGCCTCTGTAATCTCAATCCCAATAGCCCAGCGGAGCTGACCTGCCAGATTCAGGGCGCCAAACCCACCCGCATCACCGGCCGGGTGCTGACAGCACCGGCGATGACCGACCACAACACCTTCGACAAACCCGACATGGTCAAACCCGCTCCGTTCAGCACCTGCACGATTACCGACGAGGGGTTCCGCGCCACCTTGCCAGCTAAATCGGTGGTAGTGCTCACGCTACAGTAGCCCGGGCTGAGCCCATCCGGCTTGGTTGGGTGTGCAACGGCGCTGGGGGCTAGAGCCTCAGCCGCTTAGGAAAAGTTTGCGCCCGAGCCCAAACCACGCCATAAAACAGCCCAGCCATGATTCACGCAGCGGCCAACCGCGAGATCGGTATCGACCGGCTCCCCGAGCGGGAGCAGTTTGTCCGGGCGTATCGGTGGATGCTCCTGGCCCGGACGCTGGACGATAAACTGGCCAGCTTGTATCGGGCCGGGAAGATCCACGGCGGAGTGTTTTTGGGCCGCGGCCAGGAGGCGTTGAGTGTGTCGATCGGGCTAGCGCTGCGCAAAGGCGACATTTTTGCGCCGCTAATCCGGGATCTAGCTGGGCGTTTGGCGTTTGGTGAACCGCTGCTGGATGCGGTGCGGACCTATCTGGGCTCGCCCTTGGGCCCCATGCGCGGGCGCGATGGCAACGTGCATCGCGGCCGGCCCCGGGAAGGCCTGCTGCCGATGATCAGCCACTTGGGCGCTATGATTGCCGTGGTCAATGGCATGTTGATGGCCCGCCGACTCAAAGGCATCAGCGGCACTGTGGGCGTAGCCAGTATCGGCGATGGGGCTACCTCGACCGGCGCCTGCCATGAAGCGCTGAACCAGGCTGCGGTCGAGCGGCTGCCTTTGGTGCTGGTGGTGGCTAACAACCAATACGCCTACTCGACACCCACCAGCCGCCAGTTTGCGTGCGCTGACCTGGTGGACCGTGCGCCGGGCTACGGTGTCGAAGGCCATTCGGTGGACGGGACCGAGCTGACCGAGTGCCTGCAGGTGCTACGCCGGGCTGTAGCCCAAGCCCGTGCTGGACGCGGCCCGCAATTGGTCGTCGCCCGCCTGCTGCGGCTCTGCGGCCACGGCGAACATGACGACGCCAGCTACGTGGATCCGAAGCTGAAGGACTCACCCCTTGGCCGGGACTGTTTGAAAGTGGCCGAGAATCGCCTGCTACAGGAAGGCTGGGCTGACGCGACCTTGCTGGAGGCCTGGCGCGCCGAGGCTGTGCAGCAGGTCGAAGAAGCCGTCGCCACAGCCCAACGCGAAGGTGCGCCCGACCCCTACAAAGAAGACTGGCGCGCCTTGGCCACGCGACACTTATGCGAGCCGTATCTGGATGTGACGTGAACGACATCAAAGCTCAAGCACCCAGCCTAGATGCGCCGGTGGGCCGTGCGGGCCAAGATGGGGTGCGGACGCTCCAGCCCAGCCGCAGGCAAAGGACCCCAGCGACCCATGAGCATCACCTACTTGGAAGCGATTCGTGAAGCCCAGGCGCGGGCTTTGGCTGAAGACCCGCGCGTGTTTATCTACGGCCAGGACGTGGGGGTCTTTGGTGGTGCGTTCAAGGCCACCAAGAACCTGTATGAGCAGTTCCCAGGCCGCGTGATTGACGCACCCATCAGCGAAGACGCCATCATCGGCGCGGCGGTGGGCGCCGCCATCGAAGGGCTCCGACCCATTGTGGAAATTCAGTTCGCCGATTTCTCGACCACCGGCTTTAACCAAATCATCAACCAAGCCGCCACCCTGTTCTGGCGCACGCAGGTGCCCTGCCCTATTGTGATACGACTTCCTTCCGGCGGCACGTCTGGCAGCGGGCCGTTCCACAGTCAGTGCTTGGAAAACCTCTACGCCCATTGCCCGGGACTGATTGTGATGACGCCCGCCACAGTGGAAGACGCCTACAGCATGTTGCTGGAAGCGGTGGCCATCGATGACCCGGTCATTTTCTGCGAGCACAAACTGCTCTATTACCACTTGAAGGCCGAGGCGCTGCCGACCGAGGCCTTGCCCGTGGGTAAAGCGCGCCTGGCCCGCGAGGGCCGCGACATGACCATCGTCACCTACGGCGCCATGCTCCATGAATCGCTGGCCGCTGCCACCGAGCTAGCGGCGGAGGGTTACGAAATCGAGGTGGTGGACTTGCGCACCGTCAAGCCGCTGGACACCGACACGGTCATGGCGTCCGTGGCGCGCACGGGTCGGTTACTGTGCGTGGGCGAAAGCTGGCCCTGGGGCGGGGTGACGGCCGAAGTGATCGCGCGCGTGGTCACTGAGGGCTTTGCGCTGCTGGATGCCCCGCCCCAACGGCTCAATGCCAAGGATACCCCCGTGCCTTATCACCCAGCGCTTTGGGCAGCGCATCGGCCCACCAGCCAGACCATTGCCGCTGCCGCGCGCAAGCTGCTCCGACTCTGAACCGTGCCCGTGCCCATGCCACCGTCCGCTTGCACCTTGAGCCCTGAAGTTACACTGCCGCACCGACCCCGGCTGGCGCGCAGGCTGGGGAGCTGTCGTTGCGGCGCTTCGAGCATCCCACTACCGCGGTTTTGACCATGCCGGAAATCCCCATCATCATGCCGCAGCTAGGCGAATCGATCGCCGAGGCTACCGTCGTCAACCTCCTGGTCAAAGAAGGCGATTGGGTCCAGGCCGACCAAGACCTGATGGAAGTCGAGACCAACAAGGCCACCATGAGTGTCACCTCGCCCAGCGCCGGCCGGATCAAGAAACTGCTGGTCAAGCTGCAGGAGAGTTATCCGGTGGGCGCCGTGCTGGGGTACGTCGAAGCGACTGCTGAAGAAGCCAGTCGCCGTGGCTTGGACACGCCTGCGCCCCAGCCGCAGCCGGTTGGTGCCGAGTCGGCGGCGCGTCCGGAGGTGCCGGGCTCCGACGAAGCCCGCAAGCCCAAAGTGCAACCCACCATCCGCGGCTTGCCGGTGCCTGCCCACGCAGCCGGCGCTAGCTACATGTCCCCACGCATGAAGGCCCGCATGGCTGAGCTGGGCTTGCACGCCGCCGACCTAGCCGGCTTGCCTGGCAGTGGCGCTGGCGGGCGGGTGACCATCCAAGATTTCGAGCGGTTCATCGCCCAGCTTGAAAAATGCAAGCTCACCCAAGCGTCGCCCCTCCGGGTGACGGTGGCCGATGCCATGCGCCGCAGTTGGACCCGGCCCATCGCAACAGTCGGCTTGACGGTGCGGATGGACCCGTTGCTGACGCATCGGAAAAACTGTCCAGTCAAGCCCGGCCCGGCTTTATATGCGGTGCGGGCCCTGGCCATAGCGCTGGCGGAAAACAGCGCTCCAGCCGGCCGCCTCATTGGCAACAAGATCGTGCATCCGCAGAGCATCGACATTGCCATTGCGGTCGAAGCCGAGGAAGGCGTGATGGTGCCGGTGCTGCGCCGAGCTAATGAACGGCGCCTGCTGGAGCTTGTCGGCCCCTACAACGAGCTCATTGCCATGGCGCGTGCCCGCCGGTTACCGCCCGAGTTTACCGGCGGCTCGATTGCCACGGTCACCAACTACGGTACCTTCGGCCTGATCTGGGCCACACCGATCCCGTTACCCGAGCAAACGTTGGTCTTAGGCTTGGGCGCCGGCCGGCGCGTGCCGTTCTGGGACGAAGCCCAAGGCCAGTTTGTGCCGGTGACCGAGGCGAACTTGACCTTGAGCTTCGATCACCGCGTCTTGGACGGCGGCGCAGCGGGCCGGCTGTTGCAACGAGTCGCTCAACTGATGATGGCCCCGGAAAGCCTCTGACGGTGACTTGCTGCAACGGGCTTGTGCCTGGCTGACCCAGGGGCTGCGACCGAAGCTCGGGTGCTCGAAGAAGAAAGACTGCGCCCTGGGTGCACCATTACTAAACAAGCCTACCGATGCGCGGGTTGACCTCCGCTACCTTTCTACCGGGCCAGCGCCAGAGCATTTGCCAGCCCGGCGCAGAGCGGACGTGCTCATCAACCGGCGCGCGGTAGCCACCGTGTCGATGTCGGCCACGGTCTTGTCGGTGCGGATGCGGACGATGCGGGGGAACCGCAACGCCAACCCACTACTGTGGCGCGGGCTGGGCTGGATGGAGTCAAACGCTATCTCTAGCACCACGTCCGGCTCCACTTCCATGTAACGGCCTTGGCGCCGGACCACCCGCTCCAGAAAATGCCGCGTCAGCGCCGCGATCTCCGCGTCGGTAAGACCGCTGTATGCTTTACCAATGGTTTTGAGTTGGCCGGTGTCTGGGTCGCGCACGGCAAAGGTGTAGTCGCTGAGCACATTCTTGCGTCGGCCATGGCCGTATTCGACCCCCACCACCACGCAATCCAACGTGGCGAAGGCTTTCTTGAGCTTCAGCCAGGCCAAGCCGCGGCGGCCTGGGGTGTAGCGGCTTTGGGGGTCTTTGATCATGAGCCCTTCGTTGCCGCGCTGCCGCGCCGCTGCAAAGGCCGCCTCGATTTCTTCAGCCGAATGGGCCCAGGTGACCTGCGCCAGGCGAAACACTTCAGGCCAGGGCGTCAATGCCTCCAGCCGGGCTCGACGCTGAGCTAGCGGCGCCTCCAGCAAGCTCTGCCCGTTCAACCACAGCAGGTCAAAGACAACGTACGTCACCGGGATTTCCGTCCCCAAGAACAGGTCGGCCTCTTGCCGGCCCAATCGCCGTTGCAGCTCTGCAAAGGGCAGCACTTGATCGCCACGCATGGCCACAATTTCGCCGTCCAAGATCACATCAGCCTCCAAACGCCCTGCCGCACGCACAATTTCAGGAAACGTAGCGGTCACTTCTTTGAGGTCTCTGGAGTAAATGGCCACGCGTCCACCCACCTTGTGCACTTGGCACCGGATGCCATCGTATTTGTCCTCGACCCACACTGCGGCAGCGCGGGGTTGCTCGGAGCAACCCGGTGAATCGGGCGGACGCATGGCCTGAAGGTCCAGTGGGCCCGACCCTCGGCCTGCTGCCGAGTGGCCGCTGTCCGGTAGGTCTGAAGCAAGCCCGGCTACCAGCCGCTGTTGCATCCGGGCCCAAACGGCTGCGGCAGTGCTTTCGGCCGAGGCCAACATCCATTTGACCGGTCGGAAGGGCGCCAGCGTTGCGCTGGCCAAGGCGTTCTTTTGGGCTAGTTCAGCCGTCTGGGCAATGTCGCCCAGCAACAGATTGGCCAGACGCACATGCTCGGCCGGGGCCCCGAACGCCTGGGCAATAGCTTCTTCCACCAAACCTTCTTTGAGGCCGATGCGCAAGTCGCCGGTCATGATCTTCAGCAAGAACTTTGCCTCCAAAGCTGTGCAGTGGCGTAGCGCTTGGATCAGCAGAGGCCGTTTGGCTGTCGGGCCGCGCGCCGCATGCAACGCCTCCAACAGCTCCTGCACGCCCGACAGTGTCAGCGTGGGCTGGCTGGCCAGGTGGCGTTGGCCAAGCTCGAATATCGTTTCGCCCAAATCGCTGTGCTTCAAATAGACCTGTGCAAACTCGGTCCGGTTGATCTGAGCCACTGCGCAACAAGCGTCGCGCAGCGACGCCCAGCCCAACTGTAACGTCTTGTTTTGACTCAGGGGGAAGGGTGTGCCGGCAAACCACGGTGCAACTATGCCTGGGCGCTTGAGCTGGCGCAGGTAGGCAGCTAGCACGCTAACCTTTTGCAACTTGCTTTGGGTAGCAGCAATGGCTGCGCAGGCCTGCGCAAAGCCCACAAAAAGCTCTGCCCCTTCGGTTGGGATTGAAGGCGGCTGGAGGCTCAACGGTGGCTCAGGCCGCAACTTGGGTGCGGCGGCGGCGTTCAGCCCTAGCCCCAAGTCCATCTGCTCCGGCTCGCTGAGTGCTTGGGCGTCAAAACCCATCTGGCGCAAGGTCGCGGCAAACTCAGCGGCAAACCCATGGACGGTAAACACCTTGCGCGGGGTCACCTGCCGCACCAGCTCGATCAAATCTTCAAAGTCGGCATGATCACTCACCGGAAATGCCGCCTCAGCGCCGTAGCGGAACCGGCAGTTCTCGTCCATGGCCCAACCAGTCAGCACAGCAGCTCGGACTCGGCCGGCAGCGCGTAGGGTAGGCAGATGTGCCAGAGCCGGGGGGCCCAATACCACGTGGCCGCGGGCCCGTTGGACATCCAAGGGCTGATACGGTGGGAACCGGCAGCCAAACTGCTCATAGACGCGCGTAAGCTGCAGCACCGATTCATGCAGCATCACCGGCAAACTCGTCCCAGCCAGGCTCGCTAACACTTCCTGGCATTTGCCCAACGGATAACCCAGCAGCACCGGAATCTCGTCGTTGTCCAAGGCTTCCCGACAAAATCGGATCACCCCCGCCCACACCGCCTCGGTGGGCGGAAACGTGTATCGAGACTGGCCGTAAGTGGTCTCCATCACCAACACGTCCGCATGGGGTGGCTGGCAGCAGCCGGCTGTGCGGCTGGGCCGCAGTTTGAAATCCCCCGTGTAAAGCAGCGATTCGCCTTCGGCTTCCACCAACGCCATTGCGCTGCCCAAGATGTGGCCCGCTGGCCACAACGTCATCTGCCACCGGATGGACCCGGTTTGGAAAGCGCGTGGTTGACCGAACTCCAGCACGTGTTCGGTAGCCGCCGGAGATAACCGCGTGCGCCACAGCGCAGCAGTACCAGCGGTCAAGATCACCTCCTCATGAGCCGCGATATGGTCCGAGTGCGCATGGCTCACAAACACCCGATCCGGCCCCGAACGCGGTTCCGGTGGATCAAGCCACAAGCCCAAACGCGGCAACCACAGACCGCGCTGGAACTGGACACTCAACACCGACACCTCTGCTTAGCCTACCCAGGCCGTTGACCAGGTCAAACCCGCATCCGGCCCTGACCAGCTTTGCCCCTTACCCTTGCACCCAGAGCGCCTCGCGGGCGGGCCGATCAGCCTGCCTTGGTTGCACCACTGCGTCAAGGCAGCCGAAGCCCGAAGCTAGTTCACTGCTGACCCAAGCCAAGGATGCCGGTCTGATCCATCCGTGCTTAGAAGCTGGATCGGCTCATGCAAGCGCAGGGCCTGCGGGCCTGGTAAGTCGGACCACACGCTGCCCAGCCACACACCGCTGTCCCGCCCTGCTGCCCGGGCCTGGGCTACGTTGGGTCGGGGCTAAAAAGTGAGCCACCCAGACCTCAGAGCCTACATGCTCAGCCCAGCTCGATGAGCCGCGGCAGCGCGATCGGCTTCCGGCCCTACGGTATCGGCGCCCGGGCGGGTGGCTCCAGCTTGCGCCACGACCGGACGCGGCCGTTCACAAACACCACTTCAGCCCGCACGTATTGCTGGGGCGTAAAGCCATAATGGATTGTGGGTGTGGTCGGATAGTAAAACGGTGAACCCCAATTATAAGCCCAATACGGCTGCGGCGCCAGTTCGGTCCCCAAATACACCCAGGTGGTCGTGGGCCCCTCAGCGCTGTGACCGGTGAACACCCGCGCGGGCTTGCCCCAGGCCAAATACACCGCTTCCATCGGCATACCTTCCTTGAGCTGGCCTTGGAGCACCGCGTTTTGGAACTCCGGCGATAGATTGGCAAAAGCTGTCGGTCGTTGTCGGATGCGCGACTGCACATCGGGCGCTGCGCACCCAGCCAACAGAATCACGCTCAGCACCGCCCAGCCCGACAGCCCTGTCACTTGCACATGGCGCAATCGCATACCCGCTCAATATACATCAAAGCCCAGCTCAGCAAAAGGGGTCGATCTTGCCCAGCACAGTGCCGATGGCCCCAAAAGGGTTGGCCACCCGCGCGAACGCGCAGCGTATGGACTGGGCCAGCCGACCAAGGAACCAGAGGCATGGCGCAGGGCGCAGAGAGCATGGAGCATGGAGCACAGAGCATGGAGCATGGAGCACAGAGCGTGGAGCATGGAGCACAGAGCGTGGAGCATGGAGCACAGGCATCGAGCGCGGAGGCGCAGCCCCGGAGCCGGAAGCCGCAGGCTCACAGCCGTGGCCACTGGATTTCCGGCAAGCAACCCGGGCGGGCGCCGACCGGTGGCGCCCAGCAGGCTCCTCGACCGGCATCTGGCAACGGGTGGAACCACAGGTGCCATGAGCAAGCTACCGATTAGTCATCCGCGATACGGAAAACCGCCAGTCTCCGCCACTGGGAGCCGGCCGCCTGTTGATCTCGGTGGCTCTGGAGCCCACGGAGCCCGCGGTAGCGCAGAACGGCATTCGGCCGGCTTGCAGCGCCCGGAAAGCACTAGCGCGCATTGCCCGAGCACTACCCAGGCAAGACCTGCAGGACCGAGCGAGCAGCCGCCGGCCAGCCGACCACCCGCTAGCAGTCAGCGGACGGTTCGGTGTAAGCGTCGCCTCGCCCACCCTGTAGTTGCCCATGTGATTCGACAGGACGCAAGAAAATAAGCTGTGCTCGTTCCAGGCCCTTCTGGACTTGCCTCGGCCACTACCGCCGCGGCATTGGCGCCTGGTGATAAACGCTGGCAGGGCTCCACCGTGGCCAAACGGCACTACACCCACCGTCAAAAGCGGCTCAGGCACGCTGGAGATGGCCATCGAAGTGCGCCTCAACCGCTACCTCGAACGCCGAGGCTGCAAGTGGCATCCGCCCCGAGCTGGGCGAGTTCCGGCCCTCCAACCACTGCTGGCTCAACCCCAAGCCTGGTCCCAGTGGGTCATAAATCGCACTATCGTTAAGGAACCTTCGTGCGTCGCAGGAAGGGGCTGGGCGTTGAGACGTCGGAAGTTCGGTGGCAGGTGGGCGATTGTAGTTGGGCACGACTTGGCGGCTTTGCGCCTTTGCGTTTTGTTTTTCATCGCCAAGACGGCAAGACGCAAAGAGGGCAAAGAGAATCTGTTGACGCAGCGGCACCGGCAGTCCGATGTCGGCCCAGCCAGGGGAGAGTTTGGCCGTGAGACTTTTGTGTGGCGAGCGCGCCCTCTCACCACTGGCTTGTAGCGCACCACTACCGGGACGGCCAGGCCGTCCGGTTTGTCGTTTCCCACTTCCACTCCAGCCGCGCCTCTGTAAAGCCCCTGCGCCGCCCGCGACGGCTGGCCAGCTTGGCGCGGATCGGCCACGCGCTGCAACGCCTGGGGCCCGAGCGTGCATGCCGGGGCCGGCCACACTGCGCCCAGCAGCACCTCGCAGCGTGAAGCTCTCCACCCGCTTCCAACTTCGCCCCACGATGCAGGCCACCTCACGCCGCGCAGGTTTGTCGTCTGTTCCGTGGCCGTTGCCGCTCGTCTTGCCCTTCGTCACCTCGGCTGCCAGAACGCACTTTCCGGAGGGCAGAGAACAGATTTCACCTGCGCGGCAGCGCCGGGTCTGGCACCATTCGGCCATGCTTTCGCGGAGTCTGTTGCGGGCCACGGTTGGGCTGGCTGCCGTCGTTTGCCTGAAAGCGGCTGAGCCGGCGCGACCCGTGGCGGCGGTCTTTGCCAGCCCGGAAGCGGGCGGGCGGGCTGAACCCGTCCGCACGCTGGCCGATCTGGCCCGGGCCGCTGGCTATGAAGTGGAGCGTGTCGGTGTCGAGACGCTGACCAATCGGCAGGCGCTGGCTGGCGGCCGGTTCGATTTGCTGGTGCTGGCGGATGCGCGCCGGTTGCCGGCGCCTGCGCTGCCGGCGGTCGAAGCGTTCCTCAAAGCCGGCGGGGATGTGCTGGCGCTGGGGTTGCCTGCGTGGGAAGACCCGTTGTTCTTGGTCAACGGGCGTTGGCTGTCGCGGGCCGATTACGCGCGCGCCCTGGCTGCCATCCGGCCTGCGCGGCTGTTGCTGGACTTCGAGCGCGAGGACTTGTCGAAGTGGACGCGCGCCAGTGACCGGCGCGACCCCGGCACGCGCGCCGAGCTGGTCCAAAGCGAGCGGGGCCGGGCGCTGCACGTGGTGGTGAGCAACCTGACTGGCTGGGACACGCTGGCCAGCCCGGCGTTGGCGCAGCCGTTCCCGCCGGGCCAGACCATCACCTGTTTCCGGGCCAAGGGCGGCCCGCGCACGCGCCAACTGGCCGTCGAGTGGACCGAGCAGGACGGCTCGCGCTGGATTGCCACGGTGGACCTGACGCCGGAATGGCAGGCCTACGCGCTGCCGCCCGAAGCGTTCAAGGCCTGGACGCCGCCGCCAGGGCGCGGCGGGCGGGGCGACCGGTTCAATCCACAGCGGGCTGCGCGGTTGGTGGTGGGACTGGCGCACTCGCACACTGCCCTGGAAGGCCGGCAACACGAGTATTGGCTGGACGAAGTCGGCACCGCGCCGCCTCCGTTGGGCGACACGCCGTTGCCCGACTCTCCGGCCTTGCCGCATTGGGAAGGGCTGTGTCCCGGCTACCTGTTCTTTCCGGTCACAACGCCGGTCAAGGTAGGACAGGCCTCCGGCCTGCCCACGCGTGAGGCTGTGAGAGATGCAAGTGCACCGCCCGCAGGCCCCCTCACCCCGGCCCTCTCCCCCTTGGAGGGGGAGATGGTGAAGGGTGGGCTGCTGGCGTTGCACCCGCGGCCGAGTGGGGTTGGATACGACCAAGGGCGGGCGATGCGCTGGGAACCGTTGCTGGAAGCGCGCGCGGCTGATGGCGATTACCGCGGGGCGTTGGCGGCCTTGCTGGTGCACGAACGCGGCTCGTTCCGCGGGGGAGTCTGGGGCGTGTTCACACCGGCGGCGCCGGAGTTTTACCAGGAACCCGCCGTGCAACAGGTGCTGCGCCGGACGCTGGCGGCGATGCGGCGTGGGGTGTTTTTGATCGAAGGTGGCAGCGAGTTTTTCACCGTGTTCGAGGGCCAGTCGTTCCGGCTGGGGGCGCGTCTGGCCAACTTTGGCCGAACGGCTTCCGGCCCGGTGGAGGTGCGGGTGACCGTGAGGCCTGAGCGGGCCGGCGCGCCGGTTTTCAGCCGCAGTTGGTCGGTGGATCTGGCGCCAGGCTCCACTCAAGCTGTCGAGCAGCGGTGGCAACCTGAAAGCTGGCCCGAAGGCGGCTTGGTGGTGGCGGTGGAGTTGCGGGCAGGCGGGCAAGCGCTGGACCGGCTCACGCACGAGCTGCACGTGTGGCGGCCCAAAGCCGGGCCGGAGTTTGTAGAGGCGCGCGACGGCGGTTTTTGGCTGGGCGGGCGGCCCTGGAAGGGGCACGGGGTGAACTACATGCCTTCGAGCGGGATTGCGTTGGCCAATCAGCAGCATTTCGAGCACTGGCTGGGCCGGGGCGCCTACGACCCGGTGGTCATCCAGCGCGATCTGGAGCGAATCAAAGCCATCGGGTTCAACGCGGTTAGCGCCTTTATTTACCGGCAATCGATGGAAGCGCAGCACCTGCTAGACTTTCTGCGGCGTTGCGAGGTGTTGGGTCTGCGCGTGAATTTGTCGCTTCGGCCCGGCACGCCGATGGATTTTCGGTGGCGGGAGATGAAAGAGCTCATCGAGTATTATCGGCTGGCGCAAAACGATACGGTGTTTGCCTACGATTTGGCTTGGGAACCGAGCCACTACGACGAGGCTTACCAACGCAAGCATTACACCGGGCTTTGGCGGCAATGGGTGCTGGGCCGGTACGGCTCGGCAGAAGTAGCCAACAAAGCCTGGGGCGCCTGGCCTGACCCGCAATCCACCAACCGCAGTTTGGAATCGCTCCAAGTGCCTTCCATGCGCCTGCTCACACGGGACGGCCCGCATCGGAAGCTGGTGGCGGATTACCGGTTGTTCCTGGATGAACTGGTCGGCGCCCGTTACGCCGAGGCACGCCGGTTGGTGAAGTCCATTGACCCGCATCACCCGGTCAGCTTTCGGATGCAGCACGCGGGCGACCCGACGCTGAACTGGGAGCGGCTGTTGCCCTACGATTTCCCCGGTCTGGCGGACGCGGTGGACATCTGGGAACCGGAAGCTTACGGCCGGATTGGCGACTGGGACCGGGTCAAAGCCGGCCACTTCACCGCCGCCTACGCGCGGTTGTGCGACCCGGCGAAACCGATCGTCTGGGCTGAGATGGGCTACAACGTGTGGGACCCCAGCCGCATGGCCCCGCATCCGGACAAGCTGGCGTTTGCGGCGTGGTTCTATGCGGATTTTTACCGGATGCTGATCGAGTCCGGCGCGGACGGGGTGTTTTTCTGGTGGTATCCGGGCGGCTACCGGTTGAACGAGCGGAGCGACTTCGGGATTCTCAACCCCGACGGCACCGACCGGGCGCTGACGCGGGTGATCCGGCGCGAAGGCCCGCGGTTCCTGGCCGCAGCCAAACCGCCAGCGCCGGACTACTGGATCGACGTGGACCGGGACGCTGACGCGCGCGGGTTGTTCGGCGTGTATGAAGCGGTCCAAGCCGAGTATTGGCGGGCCATCGGCCAGGGCAAATCACCTGGGCTGCGTTGGAAATGCAAGCCGGGCACAGGCGCTGCGCGCTGAAAGGGCAACCGGCTTTGGCTGGTTGCTGCTGACCGGCTGGCCGGCAAACGAGCAAGACGTTTCTGGGCAACGGGGTGGCCGCCTACCTGCCGCTGTGCCGAGTCGGCCATTTGGGGGCTGGCTAACTGGACAGTGTGCCGGCAGCGGGTGAGGTTTGGGTAAACAGCAGCTTGTCTTTCTTTTCGGCGTCCACCGTCACCAGCACCGGCTCGCCCTCGTGCAGGTTGCCTTTGAGCAGTTCCTCGGCCAGGGGGTCTTCGAGGTATTTCTCGACCGCACGGCGCATTGGGCGGGCGCCGTATTGCGGGTCGTAGCCCTTGTCGACCAAGAACTCTTTGGCCGCGTCGTCCAGCTCCAGTTTGAGATTCTTGTATCGGAGCCGGTCCATGACCTTTTGGATTTCCAGGCCCAAAATTTGGATGAGGTCGGCCTTGGACAGGGGCCGGAACACAATCACGTCATCCAATCGGTTGAGGAACTCGGGCCGGAACAGCCGTTTAGCGGCGTCGAGGATTTTCTCGCGCATGCGCTCGTAGCTGTCCTCCTCAGACGGCGGGGCAAAGCCCAAGGTGAGACCACGCCTGAGGGTTTCAGCCCCCACGTTGGAGGTCATGAGCACGATGGTGTTGCGGAAGCTGACCACGCGGCCGACGTTATCGGTCAGTTTGCCTTCCTCCAGGATTTGCAGGAGCATGTTCATGACGTCGGGGTGGGCCTTCTCGATCTCGTCAAACAACACCACCGAATACGGCCGACGCCGCACCTGCTCGGTCAACTGCCCGCCTTCCTCGTAGCCTACGTAGCCTGGGGGCGAACCGACCATGCGGGAGGCGTTGTGCCGCTCCATGTATTCGGACATGTCCAGTTGGATGAGGGCCTTTTCGTCGCCGAACATGCAGGTGGCCAACGCTTTGGCCAACAGGGTCTTGCCCACGCCGGTTGGGCCCAGCAGCGCGAAGCTGCCGATGGGCCGTTTGGGGTCTTTGAGGTCGGCCCGGGACCGGCGCAGTGCCCGGCACAAAGCACTGACAGCTTCCTGTTGACCGACCACGATCTTGGACAACTCGGCTTCCATGTTCAGGAGCCGCTCGGCTTCGCCCTGCTCCAGCCGATGGACGGGCACGCCGGTCCACTTGGACACCACTTCCATGATGTCGGCTTCGTCCACCACCACCCGTTTTTCTTCGCGGGTCGCGCGCCACTCGGCCAGGATACGTTCCATGCGTTCCTTGGCCTGCTTTTCCTTGTCGCGCATGGCGGCGGCGCCTTCGAAATCCTGTTCTTTGATGGCCTTTTCCTTGCGGGCTTTGATGGCCTCGATTTCAGCCTCGATTTCCTTCAGCTCCGGCGGGCGGGTCATGGCCGCAATGCGGGCACGAGCCCCGGCCTCATCCATCAAGTCGATGGCCTTGTCGGGCAGGTAGCGGTCGGTGATGTAGCGGTCGGACAGTCGCACGGCTGCTTCGATGGCGCGGTCGGTAATCTCGGCCTTATGATGTTCGGCGTATTTGGGTCGAAGGCCTTTGAGGATTTCGATGGCCTCCTCGACCGTGGGCTGCTCGACTTTGACGGCCTGGAAGCGGCGCTCCAAAGCGGCGTCTTTTTCGATGTATTTACGGTATTCGTTAAGAGTAGTGGCGCCGATGCACTGCATCTCGCCCCGGCTCAGGGCCGGTTTGATGATGTTGGAGGCGTCCATGGTACCTTCCGCCGAGCCGGCGCCCACGATGGTGTGCAGCTCGTCGATGAACAGAATGACATTCTTGGTGCGGCGGATTTCGTCCATGACCGCTTTGATGCGCTCCTCGAACTGGCCGCGATACTTGGTGCCGGCCACCATCAGCGCCAGGTCCAATGTGACCACGCGTTTATCGCGGAGTAGCTCGGGCACATTGCCTTTGGCGATCTCTTGGGCCAGACCTTCGACGATGGCGGTCTTGCCTACGCCGGCCTCGCCCAACAGGACCGGGTTGTTCTTGGTGCGGCGGCACAAGATTTGGATTACCCGTTCGATCTCGGCCCGGCGCCCAATAACCGGGTCCAGCTCGCCTCTCCGGGCCATCTCGGTCAGGTCGCGTCCGAAGGCTTTCAGGGCTGGAGTTTTGACCTCAGCGCTCTTGCGTTCGGCCTTGTCGCCCGGCTCGGGCAAGGCCGATTCTTCTTGGGCTTCGTAATTGGTGCCCAGTTCCTTGAGGATTTCGCGCCGGGTCTGTTCGAGGTCCACGTCCAAGCTCTTGAGCACCCGGGCGGCTACGCCGTCGCCTTCACGCAGCAAACCCAGCAGGATGTGTTCGGTGCCTACGTAGGGATGGTTCAGGGCCTTGGCTTCTTTGGCAGCCAGGTTCAACACCTTTTTGACCCGCGGGGTAAAGGGGATAGTGCCCATGACCTTCTGGTCAGGGCCGGGGCCGACCTGGCGCTCGACCTCCATGCGGACGGTCTCCAGGTCAAGGCCCATCTTTTGCAGGACATTGACCGCCACGCCCTGCCCCAGCTTGATTAGGCCTAACAACAGGTGTTCGGTTCCCACGAAGCTGTGGTTGAAGCGGTCGGCTTCCTTGCGCGCTAGCGCGAGCACTTGCTGTGCCCGCGGCGTGAAGTTGCTCATGGCCTCATCGCTCATAGCTCTGCTCTAAAGATGCACCAGTTTGCAGCCTTGTCCAGAGCCGTCTTGTCTCCCACCCATCGGGCTGTCCGGCCCTTAGGCACCGCGCCCGCGGCTGGGTCGGACCTCCCAACTGATCTATCGTAATAGTTGGCCAAAGCTTGACGCTGTGCAAGCGGATTTTTCAGCGCCGCGTTCGGCCTTGGCCTCACTACTCAAGACACCGCAGCTAACTCCGCATCCCCCCAAACCTACCTGCCAGCACGTCGATGCGCAACTCCGGCAGGGCCAGCCTTGGGCTGGGGCGCACCTCAGTTTATCGGAGGTTGGTATTGCTGGCGCAGCGCACGTTTCCCAACCTGCTTGCCACACGGAGTATTTGTCTTTGCGCCCGCCGGGCGTAAGCGCTGGCCCCCTACGCCACGCGGCTAGCATCCCCGGCTTCTAGCCGGCAGGGCGTGCGGACAATAGGTGCGGCCGGATGTCCGCGGCGATTGCGGCTTGGAAATCCGCGATTGGCTCGCCAGCTCCCGCTGGTTCGGCGGTGCGGACCTTGCCGGACGGCCGGCAACCTGTGGGAGTGTGCAGCCCCGGGTGGGGCCGTCGCGCAGCGACGGCTTGACGGTAGCCGTGGGCTTCAGCCCACGGTGGGCGCAGACCCAAAATTGATGTTGCATCGCGGAGCGATGCCTGAACTTGGTGAAGCATGCATTCAAGCGTCGCTGGGCGACGCGTGTGGTTGGACTGCACCGGAACCGTGGGCTAAAACCCACGGCTACCTTCAGAGCACCGCTACGCGGTGCCTCAATGTGGGATCGCGGTGCGAGGCCGGCTTTCACCGGCAGCGCGTGGAAACAATCGGTGCGTGCGGATGCCAGCAGCAGCCCACGCAGCCCAACGTAGCGCAGAATCGTATTCTGCTGTATCGCCGACTGGCAGCCGGCGGACCCTTCGATGGTTCGCACGGCTTGCCGATTCCCGATCCCCGACTGGCTCGCTCGCGCCCGCTCGCTCGGCCCTGCGGCCCCTTGCCGGACGGCCGCGAACCTGTCGGAGTGGCCCGGGCTGGCTGGGGCCGTCGCGGAGCGACGGCTTGAGGGTAGCCGTGGGCTTCAGCCCACGGTTGGCCCAGAGCCGAAAATTGTTATTGCGTCGGGGAGCGACGCCTGAAATCGGGCAGGGATGCATTCAAGCGTCGCTCCGCGACGCGTGTTGGTTGGGCTGCACCAGAACCGTGGGTTAAAACCCACGGCTACCATCAGCGCACCGCGCCGCGGTGCCTTGATGTGGGATCGCGCGGCGACGTTGGCTTTGGTAGCGCAGGTTTCCAACCGTAGCCGCCGCCGTAAGGCGGCGGATCCACTGGAAGGCCGGGGGAGCGGTCCGCCGGCTCACGCCGGCGGCTACGGATTTTCCGCCGACTCACGTCGGCGGTTACAGGGGCACCAACTGTAGCCGCCGCCGTAAGGCGGCGGATCCACTGGCGCGCCGGGGGAGCAGTCCGCCGGCTCACGCCGGCGGCTACGGATTTTCCGCCGACTCACGTCGGCGGCTACAGGGGCACCAACTGTAGCCGCCGCCGTAAGGCGGCGGAGCGCAACAAATTCAGATGCGCCACTTGGGCTGGCGACAAGGATTTGCTTTTGGCTCAGGGCAACCGCATGCTGAGCGGTAGCCGGCGGAGCGCTCGGCACAGCATCGAGCTGACGCACGGCCAAACTGGTGCCATGAGCAGCAAGAGCAATCCTGGCAAAAACGGCAATGGTAAGGGGCAGGCGGAAGTGGTGGCCGAACCGGTGCGGCCTGTCGCACCGCCACCGTTTGACCCCAAGCAAGTGCGCAGTCCGCTGCATCGGCGGATCGATTCGGGCTTTTTGCAGTATGCCTCGTATGTGATTCGGGACCGGGCCATACCGCATCTGGCTGACGGGCTAAAACCGGTGCAGCGGCGGCTATTGTGGGCGCTGCACGAGCGGGACGACGGACGGTTCACCAAGGTCGCCAACGTGGTCGGCCACACCATGCAGTATCATCCCCACGGCGACGCCTCGATCAGCGAGGCATTGGTTGTGCTGGTCAACAAGGGCTACCTCATCGAGGGCCAGGGCAATTTCGGCAACATTTTCACCGGCGACCCACCGGCTGCGCCGCGTTACATCGAGTGTCGCTTGACGGACCTGGCCCGGACCGAACTGTTCAATGACGACATCACCGATTTTGTGCCCAGCTACGACGGGCGGAACAAGGAACCGGTGGTGCTGCCGTGCAAGCTGCCTTTGGCGCTGATGCTGGGCACCGAAGGCATTGCGGTGGGGTTGGCCTCGCGCATCTTGCCGCACAACTTCCCCGAGTTGCTCCAGGCCCAAATTGCCATTCTGAAAAAGCAACCGTTCAAGTGCCTGCCCGACTTCCCCACCGGGGGACTTATGGACGCGCGCGATTACCGGGACGGCACCGGCAGTGTGCAAGTGCGGGCCAAGATCAGGGTCAAAGACCCCAGCACAGTCGTCATCGAAGAAATCCCACCCACCACCACGGTCGAATCGCTCATCGCTTCCATCGAAGAAGCCGTCCGGAAAGGCCAGCTCAAGGTCCGATCCATCCACGATTTTACCTCCGAGCAGGTCGAGATCGAAATCAAGTGCCCGCCCGGGGTAGAGGCGGAACGGATGGTGGACGCACTGTACGCATTCACCGATTGTGAGGTGACCATCTCCAGCAACATTGTGCTGATCAAGGACAATCGGCCGGTGCAGATGACCGTGTCGGAGGTGCTGCGAGAGAACACCGAGCAGTTACTGCGCATCCTCAAACGCGAGCTGGAGGTCAAAGAACGTCGGCTCCAAGACGAGCTGCATTTCCGCACTTTGGAACGCATCTTCATTGAGGAACGGCTTTACAAGAAGATCGAATCGTGCCGCACGCCTGAAGCCATCCGGGCTGCTGTCCATGCCGGGTTCAAGCCGTTCCGCAAGGAACTGGTGCGCCCGCTTTCGGAAGCGGATGTGGAGCGATTGCTGCAGGTGCGCATTCGGCGCATCTCGCTGTTCGACATCGAACAACACCGCCAGGAGACCGAGCGGGTGAAAGCTGAGCTGGCCCAGACGCGTCGGCACTTGAAACACTTGGTGCCCTACGCCATCAGCCATTTGGAAGGCTTGCTGGCCAAATACGGCCCGTTGTATCCGCGCCGCACCCGGATTCGGCGGCACGACGAAATCGACGTGCGCCAGGTGGCCTTCAAAGCGTTCAAGGTCAGCTACGACCGGGCTTCGGGCTATGTGGGCTACAAGGTCAGCGGCGACGAATTCAAGGTGGAGTGCACCCGATTCGACAAACTGCTGCTGGTGTTCCGGGACGGGCGTTACAAGATGGTCGAGTTACCGGAACGGCTGTTTGTGGGCCAAGACATGGTGTATTGCGGGTTGCCGGAACGGGACCGGGTGTTCACTGCCGCCTACACGGATCGCGAGGCTTCTTACATCAAGCGGTTCACCTTTGGTGGCATGATCCTCAACAAGGAGTATGCGTGCACGCCACCCAAGTCGCGGCTGTTGTTCTTTGCACCGGACACGCCCGAGACCCTTTACATCCGCTACAAGCCGGCACCTTACCAGCGTATCCACCAACAAACCTGTAAGCCGGCTGAGCTGGAGGTGCGCGGACCCAAAAGCCGTGGCCGGCTACTGTCCATCAAGGAAGTGGCCTCCATCACGGCTGAACCGACTCGCGCCTGGGACCCGCAGGCCACCACCACCCAACTTCGCTTCGTTTAAAATGCAGCTCCATTCAACTCCGCCGCTCGAAGTGTGACCACAGCGATGCTGCTAGCTGGATAACCTATGCAACCGCCCGAGCAAGTCCGAATCGATAAATGGCTCTGGGCCGTGCGGCTGTACCGGAGCCGGTCGTTGGCTACCGCAGCCTGTCACGCTGGCCACGTGAAGATCGGCGGCCAAAGCGTCAAACCCTCGCGACCTGTGCGCGTGGGCGACGTGATCACGGCGCTGACCGGCGCGGTGCATCGAACGGTGCGGGTGTTGGCGTTGTTGGAACAGCGGGTCGGCGCCAAGGCAGTCCCGCAGTTCATGCAAGATCTGACCCCGCCCGAAGAATGGGAACGGGTGCGCCAAGCCCGCCAACAAGCCGCCGTCACCTACCCCAAAGGTTGGGGTCGGCCCACCAAGAAACAGCGACGCCAACTGGACCGGCTGTTCGGGTTGTGAGCACAGCCCGCCCTGCTTGGCTGGCGTTGGGCAGCAGCCTCACTGCGACTCAGGCTTGCGGTAGCTGGCCACGACCAAATCGCTCAGCACCTTGTCCGGCGCCTCCACAGCGTCCACGTCCAAGTCGAACTCGGTCTGGCCGGTGTTTTGGGCGATCAGCTTGAGGCCGAACTGGTAATCCTTGAATTTCTGGGTGCACAGGTCGCGCACGGGCACCCCTTGCTCGATGGCTAGGTCCACGAGCCGCTCGACTGCCGCTTCAGTAAAGCGCAGAGTCAACCCGTAGCTCTGTCGGAACCTGGCGGCAAATTCATGCACCACTTGGCGCAGCATTTGCCGCTCCGCGACTGCGTGTTGGGCCAACAGCTTCTGTAGCGCCTCAGCCGGTCGGTCCACTAACTCCGCAGTCACCACCAACCGCCGCACATGCGTGGAAGGCAGCTCGAACTTGAAGTCGCGGAAGATGCGCTCGCATACGGTCATCAGCCCCCGCGCACCGGTCTTTTCTTCGGCGGCCAACTCGGCAATCCGTCGCAGGGCCTCGTCGGTAAACAGCGTCTCGATCCCGTAAGCGGCAAAGGATTGTTCGTATTGGCGGATGATGCTGCCCTCGGAGGACTTCAAAATCTGGAACAGATCGTCGGTGGTGAGGCTGTGGCACACCACCCGCACCGGCAGCCGGCCGATGAACTCGGGCTCGAACCCATACTCGATGAAATCGCGCGTTTGGACCTGAGCCAGCAACTCCTCGTCGCTGATGGGCGGGGCGGTCGCCGCACCGAAGCCAATGGCCCCCTCGCGCAGCCGTTTACGAATGATCTTTTCCAGGCCGTCAAAGGCGCCACTGACCACAAACAGGATGTGCCGGGTGTTGATGACCGAGGGCTGGCGTTTGCCACCCCGTTGGGTCAGCTCCAACACCGCTTGGAGTTGACCGGCAAGGTCGTGCGGAGCGCGGACTGGCACCTCGGTTTCCTCCATCAACTTCAGCAAGTTGGTCTGCACCCCGCGTCCGCTGACATCTCGGCCCACCAGGTTCGGTGCCGAAGCAATCTTGTCGATCTCGTCCAAGTAAATGATGCCGTATTGGGCGCGGGTCACATCCCCGCCCGCCAGCCGCACCAGGTCGCGCACCAAATCCTCCACGTCCCCGCCCACATAACCAGTCTCGGAAAACTTGGTGGCGTCGGCCTTCACAAACGGCACGCCAATCAGCTCGGCCAGACTGCGCATCAGGTAGGTTTTACCCACGCCCGTTGGGCCCAGCAGAATGATGTTTTGCTTGGTGTAATTGGGCTGCTCCTTGCCTTCCAGGGCCAGGCGTACGTGGTGATAATGATCGCACAGCGCCACGCTCAAGACCTTCTTGGCTTCTTCCTGCTTGATCACGAACCGATCCAAGTAGGCCTTCACGTCCTTGGGCTTGAGGTTGAACTTCAGGATCGGATCGGGCGTGGGCTGCTCGGGCTCCGGCTCGGAGTCCTCCCGGAGCGGTCGGATAAACAGTGGGAAACCTGCGCCGGGGAAATGCTGGCGCATAAAGTCCTGCAACTGCCGTTGGAATTCCTCCGGCGTTGGCGGTCCGTTGCTCGAAAGTCGTGGCATCATAGTTCCAATCCAGCCAATTCAAAAGATGCCTCGCCTCACGCGTGCGTCAATGGCAATTGCTTGCCCTGGCGAGATGGGACGCCCCGCAGCGTTGTGGCCTTCCACCGACTCACGTCGCCGCCTTCGGGGCGTGCTGGCAATGTTGGTAGCCGCCGCTGTAAGGCGGCGGACCCAACCAACCCTGCGGACCATTTCGCCGGCTTACGCCGGCGGCTACGAGTTTTCCCCGACTCACGTCGGCGGCTACAGGGCTACCCATTTTGCGGACTCCAACCCGGCCATACGCCCGGCTGGAAAGCTCGGGCTAGCCCAGGCATGCCGACCGACAAAACCTAACCTGAGGCGCCTGCATAGCCCAACAGCAGGCGGCAGTGGCCTCGGACCCCGTGGTGGGCAGCAGCAGCCTGTGAGTTGGGGCAGCGTTTCGGACGGCTGCCGGGACTGACCGGCTGGCGATGCGGCACTTTGAGGTTTTCAGGGTCGGCTTGGCGGTTTTAGATTGGGCGCATGCAACGGTGGTTGGCTAAGGTTGCGCCCTGGCTGGGAACGGTCGGGCTTTGTGCCTGCAAACTCCAGGCCGCCTCGGTCTTGGAGGGGCTGTTCGATGACCCGGTGATTGCCCGGGGAAGCAATGTGCTGGTCAAGAGCAGCCAGTTGGAGTCGGCCTTCATTGCCTACAAAGCCAACCTGGCAGGTCGGGGCGAGGTGATCCCCGAGGACGAACGGCTAGCCCGCGAACGGCTGCTATTGGACCGGCTGATCTTGACCCAGCTCCTCAAGAGCCGGGCCACGCCGGAGGATCGGAAACGCGCCGAGGAGATGGCCACCGATCTGTTGGCTCGGACAGTTCGCGAGCTGGGCTCCGAAGCTGCTCTGGCGCGCCGGCTCAAGGTCCTGGGGCTCACCGGCGAGCAATACACCAACCAAGTCATGGACCAGGCCCTGGCTCAGGCTGTGGTGGACCGCGAGGTGCGGTCCAAGATCGAGATCAGCCCTGCTGCGGTCGAGGACTTTTACCAAACCGGCACGGACGTAGTGGTGCGCAGTCTGCAAGCCGAGCTCGAACGACTGGCCCAAGACCCCAAAACCAGCCTGGACCGGCTGGTCGAGGTCAAAAAACAAATCGACACCATCAAGCAGCTCAACCTGTCCCGGTTTCAGCAACCGGAACGGGTGCGCGTGAGCCACATTATGCTGGCCACGCGCGACCGGCAGACTGAGCTACCCCTGAGCGAGGAGCAGAAGCGGGCCAAGCGCGCTCAGATCGAAAAGCTGCGCGTGGCCGCGTTGGCTGGAGAGGATTTTCAGAAGCTCATCCTGGAGTATTCGGAGGACCGGAACGTGCAAGCCAACAAGGGCGAATATCTTTTAACCCGGGATGCGCCCTTTGTGCAAGAGTTCAAGGCTGCGGCCTTTGCCCTGCCACCGGGCCAAATCAGCGAGGTGATCACCACCGAGTTCGGCTACCACATTCTGAAGGTGTCCGAGCGCATCCCGGCTCGGAAAATTCCGCTGGAAGAGGCAGCAGCCGAGATTCGGGCCTTGCTGTTGGAGCAGGAACTGCAAAAACGGTTGCCGGCTTACTTCCGCACCCTCAAACAGGAGGCGGGCGTGGAAATCCTTCAAGCCAAGTACCGCATCGAACCGCCGGCTGAATCCAACCCGCTCAAAGATTAGCCGGCGCTCGATTTAGACCCGACGCGTGCGCTGTGGACTGGAGTAGGGTCGATTGGGCCGCCGTGGACCGGCTGCGGAAGCTGTTCTTGGCTGGGCCTGCGCCGGGCCGAATCTACTGGCAGTCCCAAGCGGAGCTAGAAACCTACGATTTGACTTTTGCGCAGCGGATCGGCTGGAAGTGGGACGCGGTGTTGCGCGAACTCGAGTTGCGCGGGTGGCGGCCGCCTAGTGGCCCCGTGCTGGATTGGGGCTGCGGCACGGGCATTGCCGCACGGCGGGTGCTGGAGTTTTTTGGCCCGGAGCAGTTTGACCAGGTCTGGTTCTACGACCACTCGGTGCTCGCCACCCAGTTCGCTGTCGAGGTGACGCGGGCTGAGTTCGGTGGGCTGCGCATCGAGCCTGTGGGAGCCGGCTGGTTGACCAGTGGCGAACCGATTGGCCTGTTGCTCATCAGCCACGTGCTGTCCGAGCTAACCCAAGGCGCCTTGCAGGCGTTACTCCGGTTGATGGACCGGGCCCAAAGTGTCATATGGGTCGAGCCGGGCACTCACGCAGATAGCCGGCGGCTGGGCAGCTTGAGGGAGCGGCTCCGACGCCGATTCGCTGTGCTGGCCCCGTGCACCCACCAGGCGGCTTGCGGCATCCTGGCCCCACATAACGCACGGCACTGGTGCCACTTCTTTGCTGAAGCGCCTCCAGCTTTGATGGCGGATCCGGATTGGGCCCGCTTTGCCCAACGCGCCGAGGTGGACCTGCGGTCGCTGCCTTACAGTTTCTTGGTTCTGGAAAAGGCGCATCGAGGCCCGATCCGACAAGCCCAGCAGCCGACGAGCTCCTGCACAGTGGCCTGCGGCGGCCCTTCAGAAGCCGTGCGACCGGACCTGATCGCCGCAGGGGTCGCCACCGCGCCGAGCTACTCGCGGGTAATTGGCCGGCCACGGTTTTACAAAGGGCTGGCCAAGGTGTTCAGTTGTCAACTGGACGGCGTGTTGGACTTAATCCTGCGCGAACGGACTGCCCCGGACTTGTTTCAAGACATCCAGACCCGCACCGAGGGGCTCATCTACCAATGGGTCCGAGCTGGGGACGAAATCCGAGGCGGCCACCGCTGGAGCACATCCTCGATCACCTCTAACCAGTCCTACCCGCCAGCTCCGACTGAAGGTTCCAGCAAGTCGGCTCCGTGAGGCTGGGCGGTCAAATCCAACGCTAAGTAGCCCCTCAAGCTGGCCACACCGCACCCACAGCCATCTGCCGGCCAGCCCCAGGCTTTACAAAGCGGGGCGGATGCGATTGGCTTTGGGGCCGTGCGATTGCTGACTAAGGCTGGGCCGAAGCGGCTGGGGGTGCTCTTGGGCATAGGGCTCGGGCTGGGGCTTTGCACGTGGTGGACGATGATTCGGATGCCGTTACAGAGTTACCGGGGGCCATTGCCACCGTTGGATGCCGGCCAGGCCACCTTGAGCGCTGGCTTGCGTGAGGATGTGATTGCTCTGGCGCAGCGCATCGGCGAGCGAAACGTGTTTATCCCGACCAAACTGCACGAAGCCGCCGATTACATTCAGGCAGCGCTGCAGCGCGCTGGGTATCAGCCCCGGCGCCAGTGGTTCCAGGTCATGCGCACCGATTGCGCGAATCTGGAGGTCGAGCTGCCCGGGACCAGCCAGCCTGAGCAAATCGTCGTGGTTGGGGCACACTACGATTCAGTCAGCGGCAGCCCCGGAGCCAACGACAACGGCAGTGGCGTGGCTGCGCTGTTGGCCCTGGCACGAGCCTGGGTTGGACGCAAGCCGGCCCGCACAGTGCGATTTGTGGCGTTTGTGAATGAAGAGCCCCCGTTTTTCCAAACCGACCAGATGGGCAGCTTGGTCTATGCGCGGGCCTGTCGCCAACAGCACCAGCAAGTAGTGGCCATGCTCAGCTTGGAGACCATCGGCTACTTCAATACCGCCAAGGGCAGCCAGCAGTACCCTTTTCCGGTAGGCTTGTTTTACCCGCCGCAGGGCGACTTTATCGGCTTTGTGGGCAATACGGCCAACGCCAAGCTGGTGCGTCGGTGTGTGGCCAGCTTCCGCCGACACGCGGCCTTTCCTTCTGAAGGCGGCGCGTTACCGGCCAGCCTGCCGGGCATTGGCTGGTCAGACCACTGGGCCTTCTGGCAGGTGGGCTACCCCGCGTTGATGGTGACCGACACCGCGCCCTTCCGGTACCGGTTCTATCACACCCCCGAGGATACTCCAGACAAGCTGGACTATGACCGACTGGCCCGGGTGGTGACCGGGCTGGACAAAGTGATCGAGGACCTAGCCAATCATTAAGCGTCAGCGTGCGCCAACCTGCATTCGTTACAGCCAACAGGCACGCGGGCATTTCGTCAGGCTTGCTTCGATTCCGGACCGAAGCACCGCATGCGCCGGCGGCTATTCAGTGCCCTGGGTCTGGGGCCGCGCTCAACCCGGAAGCAATTCGCCCTTTTCCAAATGGAGTGAGCGTGAACCGAACGCAGCGGCCTTGGGATCGTGCGTGACCATGATGACGGTTTTGCCCGCGGTCCGGCTCAACGACTGCAAGATCGAGAGCACCTCGGTTGCCGAGTTGGCATCCAGGTTGCCCGTAGGTTCATCGGCCACAATCAGACTGGGATCGGTGACCAAGGCCCGGGCGATAGCGGTCCGCTGTTCCTGGCCGCCAGACAGTTGCCGCGGCAAGTGATGGGCCCGGTCAGCCAAGCCCACCAGTTCCAACGCGCGAGTTACCTGCTCACGCCGTTGGCGCCGTGTTAATCGGGTCAACAGCAGGGGTAACTCGACGTTTTCGAAAGCGGTCAGGACCGGGATCAGGTTGAAGGTTTGAAACACAAACCCGACGTTCTGATTGCGCCAGTCGGCCAGCTCCGACTCGTTCAACTGGGTCAGGTCAATCCCTTGCACTCGGCAGGTGCCACTGGTAGGCCGGTCAATGCCCGCGATGATATGCAACAGGGTTGACTTGCCCGAGCCTGATGGTCCCATCAAGGCGAGGAACTCGCCCGGGTAAATGTCCAACGAAATGTTGTGCAGAGCGACCACGCGGATTTCGCCCTGCTGATAGACCTTGGTGAGGTTACGGATTTGGACGATGGGCTCAGCCCCCATGGCCCAAGCTTAGGAATGGACCGGTTCTTCGGCCAGTTTCCGATACAGCGTGGCCAAGCTGATCCCGAGCAGTTGAGCGGCTTTCTCTTTGTCACCGCCGGTCTGGGCCAGGACGCGATGGATGTAGGCCAGTTCTTGGGCGCGGATGAAGTCTTTCAGCGGCTCCAAGCGTGTGGTGGGGGGCGCCGTGGGCGTAGCTGGCGGTTGGGCCACCGGGTGGCCAGGCAGCGGATAAAGCGTTTCAGTGGAGCTAAGTGGCGCCGATTCAGCCAGGCCCCCCGCAGCAGCCCGGTGCTGAACCGCTGGCGGCAGGTCGGCCAACGAAATGATGTGCGTCTCGCACAAGGTGCAAGCCCGCTCGATGGCATTTTGCAACTCACGCACGTTGCCTGGCCACTCGTAAGCACACAGGGCAGCCATGGCTGTGCGGGTGACCTGAAACGGCTGGCCGGTCCGCGGATGCACCTTATCGCGCAAGAAATGCGCCACGGTCACCGGGATGTCTTCGGGCCGTTCGCGCAAAGGCGGCAAGCAGATCGGGATCACGTTCAGCCGGTAATACAGGTCTTCGCGAAACGCGCCTTCGCGGACCCGTGTTTCCAACGGTTCATTGGTAGCGGCAATGACCCGGACATTGACGTAGGTAGGGGTGTTGTCGCCGACCCGCCGCACTTCCCGGTCTTGCAACACCCGCAGCAGCCGCCCCTGAAGGGCGACGGGCATCGAGCCGATCTCGTCCAAGAAAATGGTGCCGCCATCGGCCTCCTGAAACAGCCCTTTCTTATCGGTGATAGCCCCGGTAAAAGCGCCTTTGCGGTGGCCGAACATTTCCGATTCCAGCAGATGCTCCGGCAGCGCGCTGCAGTTCACCGGCACAAACGGGGCAAACTGGCGGCGACTATTGAAATGCAGCGCCCGAGCCACCAGTTCCTTGCCCGTGCCGCTTTCACCCAACAGCAGCACTGTGCAATCGCTGTCCGCCACCCGCTCGATCATCTTGAACACCTCCTGCATCTTCGGCGAGGTGCCCACAATCTGGCTGAACCGGTAACGGTCGCGCAACTGGCGCCGCAAATAGATGTTTTCCGAGACCGCCTCGTTGTAGGACAGCGCCCGGCGCAGGCACGCCTTGAAGTCGTCCATCTTGAACGGCTTGCGCAGGTAATCGTAGGCGCCCTTCTTCATGGCATCCACGGCGCTCTCCACCGTGGCAAAGCCCGTGATTACGATCACCGTCGCCGGCGGATGCAGCGCGCGTGCTTTCTGCAAAATGTCCAAGCCCTGCACCCGGGACCGTTCCAAATGCAGGTCAGCAATCACCAGTTCCGGCGTGTGTTCCTCCAACGCTTCCAAGGCAGCGTTCCCATCGGTAAATGGGAACACTTCGTGGCCTTCACCCCGGAGCAGCTCGGTGATCATCTGCACCATGGTGATCTCGTCATCCACCACAAAGACTCTGGCCACGCCACCAATCTAACCCACGTTACTGCACCCGAGCAAGCAGCCAACACAGCCCTCGGAGCGCCACAGGCCCAGCGCGGCTAGTAGCCGCCCCGGTGACGCGCCGGAGGATCAACATTCAACCGTAGCCGCCGCCGTAAGGCGGCGGACCTGCTTGACCGGGCGGATGATTCCGCCGACTCACGTCGGCGGCTACAAGGGGCGCCAACTGTAGCCGCCGCCGTAAGGCGGCGGATCCACTGGAGCGCCGGAGGGGCAGTCCCCCGGCTTACGCCGGCGGCTGGCACTTTTCCGCCGACTCGCGGCGGCGGCTACGGGTTGGCTCGGCCTGCCGGACGCAAAGCGGCGGTTGGCTCGGTCGCGTCCGCTCGCTGGGTCCTGTGGGCCTTGCTCTGACTGCGATCGAGCAAGCTCTTGGGCCGGTTCCCCAAGCGGCGCAAGCCAGCAGGTTGGAAAGCAGCGCTGCGCCCGGCATGCCAACCTGCACGAAGCTCAGATGCGCCCGTAGCAAGCGCTTGAAGAAGTCGTTTTTGAGCCCAATAGATCGCGAATCCCCGCCGAAATTTGCGGTGGTTTTTTCAAACCCACAGTTTGTTCGACATCTTGCTGGGCCGCCACCGCCCAGCTTTGTGCTTGTGAGGCTGGGCCCACTCCGGCTTACTGGAGGCGCCAGGGCCCATGGAATGTGGACAGACAAACCCCGCCAGGGCCGGAAGGCAGCAACGGTAGTTTGCTCCGCATGCGCCGTGGTCACCCTGGCTTTTGGATTTGAGATGCAGTGCTGAGCGATGGAATCACGACGGCAGGCGGCATCCAGCTGGTCTTCAGCCCGATGCATCAAGACTGAAGCCGCCCGACAAGCTATGGCTTATCAGGTTATTGCCCGGAAATATCGGCCCCAACAGTTCGACCAAGTGGTGGGCCAGGAACACGTGACCCGAACCCTGGCTCACGCCATCCAACAGAGCCGTATCGCCCATGCTTACCTGCTGTGCGGGCCGCGTGGTACGGGCAAAACCACTATCGCCCGCATCTTTGGCAAATGCCTGCGCTGTGTGCGGGCGCCGACCCCTACTCCGTGTGACCAGTGCGACGAATGTCGGGCCATCATGGAAGGCCGTAGCTTGGACATGCTGGAGTTCGACGCAGCGTCGCACACGCAGGTGGAGAAAATCCGAGAACTGATCATCGAGGGCGTGCAATATGCCCCGGCTACCGGGCGGTTCAAACTGTATCTGGTGGACGAGGTGCACATGCTATCGGTCTCGTCGTTTAACGCCCTGCTGAAGACGCTGGAAGAGCCGCCGCCGCATGTCATATTCCTGTTCGCCACCACCGATCCGGAAAAGCTGCCGGCTACCATCTTGTCACGGTGCCAGCGGTTCGATCTGCGGCGCATTCCAGTGCCGTTGATTGCGCAGCATCTGAAGCGAATTGCCGAGCTGGAAGGCATTCAGATCGATGAGCCGGCTCTGTATGCGATTGCTCGGGGTGCCGACGGCGCCCTGCGCGACGCGGAGAGTGCCCTGGACCAACTGATCAGCTTTTGCGGCGAGCGGATCGTCGAAGCTGATGTGCTGTCGATGTTCGGGCTGACGGCCCAACAGCAACTGCTGACGCTAGCCGAGATGCTCCTGCGCGGCGATGCGGCAGGCATGCTCAGGGAGCTGGACCAGTTGGCCCAACACGGCAAAGACTTGGGCCGGCTGTTGAGCGATCTGTTAAGCCATTTCCGCAACCTGTTGGTGTTCCAAGTCTCAGGCGGCAACCTCGAACTGCTGGAGGTGTCCGACTCTACCAAGGCCGCCATTCAAGCCCAGGCGCCCCAAGTCTCCACTGAAGCGCTGACGGCTATGCTGGAGGCGTTGACGGAAGCCGAGGCTGGGCTTCGAGACGCGGCCTCAAAACGGATTTTTGTCGAGGTGGCCCTGCTGAAGGTGATGCGAGCCCGGCAGGCAGTCAGGCTGGACACGGTGCTGCAGCAGTTGCAGAAACTGCGCGCCGAGCAGGCGCATGGGGGCACCGCTGCCGCAGGACTTGCTGGGCCACCGCCGGCAGCCATGTTACGTCCGGAATTTGACACGCCGCGCCCGGCGCAGCCCACAGCGCCTGAGATTCTGGCACCTAGCAGTTCAGCCAGTGCGGGCGGATCAGCCCCAGCCCAGGGGCCTGTGGCTGCCCCGCCCGGCTCAGCCGCCCAAGCCCAGCCACCGGTTGCGGACCCAACCCTGGCCCGACTGTGGGAAAGGTTCCTGGCTGCTATCGAGCAGGAGAACGGATTCACACGTGGGTTGCTGGACAAGGCTTTCCCGGTATCGTTGGAGCAGCAGGTGCTTACTATCGCCCTAGCTCCGGACGCGGCCTATAATTTCGATTTGCTTAATGACTCGCGGCGCCTGGCGGTGTTTAGGGCCAAGTTGCAAGAGTTGGGTTTGCCCAATGCCCAGGTGCGTGTGGTTCAACCCCAACCGTCCCCAGCGGCAGCCCCCGTTCCAGTGGCCCCCACCGGCCAAGCGGGCCAAGTAGCGGCTCCGCAGGCCGGGGGCTCGGAACCACTTCCGCCCGCACCACCCCAGCCGCCGGGCCGCACGGCAGCTCGGTCGGCTGGAAGGAAGAAAGAGGTTCAACCGCTCAAGTTGGACCCTGAGCAGTTCAAGAACGATCCGCTCATCGAGGCGGCGTTGAAGAAGTTCGAGGGCCAGATCATTAAAGTGGAGACTTGAGTTGGCAGGGAGAGCTGGAACATTGACAGCCTAGCGATATGTCGAGTCTTGGCAAACTGATCAAACAGGCTGCGCGGGTGCAAGCCGAGGTGGAGAAGGTCCAGGCCCAACTGGCGCAACGGACGGTGCAAGCCAGCAGCGGCGGTGGTGCGGTCACGGCGGTGGCCCGGTGCGACGGCACGCTGGTGTCGATCAAGATCGACCCTGCAGCCGTCAACCCGGCTGAGGTGCAGTTGTTGGAAGACCTGGTTTTAGCGGCGGTTAACCAAGCCCTGCAACAAGCGCGCGACATCTCCACCGCCGAGATGAGCAAAGCTACCGCAGGCTTCCAGTTGCCTGGGATGCGATGAGCCAACGGCTACCTCAGGTTCAATACACCGCATCCGCTGGGGCCTGCAGGCCCGGGATGGGGGTGCACCCGACAGTCTTGGCGATCGAGCGTCGGGCAATCCGGTAGCTCAACCGTGACAGCACTGCCTGGGCCCATGGTCGAGCTAATGGCAGCTTTGAATAAGCTGCCCGGGATCGGTCCGCGTTCTGCTGAGCGGATCGCATTGCACCTGGTGCAAAGCGATCCAGAGACGGTCCGGCATTTGGCCCAAGTGTTGGTCCAAGCCCGCGAACGCATTCAGCCCTGCCCGGTCTGTGGCGGGCTGACCGAGCAAACCCCGTGCAGCCTGTGCACCGACCCGCGTCGGGATGCCTCCTTGGTGTGTGTAGTGGAACAACCCGTGGACATTTTGCGGATCGAGAAGGCGGGGGTGTATCGGGGCCGATACCATGTGCTGGGTGGCCGCATCTCGCCTCTTGAAGGTGTCGAGCCTGAGGACCTGCGGATTGACGCGCTAGAGGCGCGCCTGGCGCAGGAACCGATCCGAGAAGTCATTCTGGCCTTGGGCAGCGACGTGGAGGGCGACGCCACCAGCTATTATCTGGCCCGGCGCCTGGGGGCCCGGGGACTCAAAGTCACTCGCCTGGCGCAAGGGTTGCCAGCCGGCAGCGGCTTGGAGTTTGCGGACGAATTAACGCTGAGCCGCGCCTTAGAAGGCCGGCGCGAGATTCAATGACCTCTCACGTTCAGTCCCTATGAGGCCTGAGGTGGTAGCTTTTGATCTGGGGCATGTATTGGTGGGGGTGGATTTTGCCGCTGCGGCCCGGCAGATCGCTACACGGTCAGCTCTGCCTGCTGAGCAAGTGCTGCGCGTCATCCAAGATGGCCCCCTGCTGATGCGCTATGAAAGCGGGCAGATCAATCGGGCGCAGTTCTTTGAGGCGGTGCGCGAGCTGATCGGGTACCGGGGCAGCCAAGAAGAATTCGGTCGGGCTTTTACGGCCATCTTTACACCGATTGAGCCAATGATCGCCCTGCATGGGCAGTTGCGGCGGCTGGGCGTGCCCTGCTTTGTGTTGTCCAACACCAACGACTGGGCGGTGGAGCGAATCCGCCAACAGTTCCCATTCTTTGCCGATTTCGATGGGTATGTGCTCTCTTACCAACACGGCTTCATGAAGCCGGACCCGCGGCTTTACGCCGTGTTGGAAGGCATAGTGGGCCGACCCCCTGAGTGCATCCTTTACATAGACGACCGATTGGAAAACGTCCAAGCCGGCGCGGCCCGAGGCTGGCAAGTGATTCATCATCGTAGTCCAGACGAGACCCGCCGCCAAGTTCAAGGCCACGGTTTCCCGGTCTGAACTGGCGGCGCTTGGCTGACGAGGAGCCAAAGCACACTCGAGCCGCAAAACCCCGACCGGTCAGATCAGCGGGTGGAGAACCTCCGCTTTCAGCACAACGCAGACAGGTTGCCTGTGCCGGCGCTGATTCAACGAGGCCAAATCTCGGACTTGGGCCCGGACTCCCAGGTGACTGCCCTAGCTCGCTGCGGCGGTGCAGCCAGCGCGCCCGCGCGCTTGGGCTGCGGCCTGGTAAAACGCGTCCAAGTTGGCCACCGGCGTTTGCGGTGGCACATCGCATCCGGATGAGAGCACGAAATTGCGGCGGCCCGCGGTGGCCTGCAACAGCGCCTGCACAGCCGTCGCAACCTCGGTTGGAGTCGAGTTGACGAAGACTCTGGCAGGGTCCAGGTTACCGCATACCACCACATCGGGCGGGGCTTGATCCAGGGCAGCCAACAGGTCCATCGGCGCACCAAAGTGCACCACACGCGCCCCGGCCTGCAGTACCCCAGCCAAGTGCACCGGCCGAGCGGCACAGTTGTGCAGAATCACGGTGAACTGGCCATCATCGACCGCGGCGACAATCTGCTTGATGTAGGCCGAAGAAAACTCGATCAAGGCACGGGGAGACAAAAGCCCTGCCGTCGGCTCAGCTACCAACACGCCGTCAGCGCCAGCCGCCCGGAAGGCTCGCGCGTAAGCGGTGAGGAACTGCGTGGCCTTTTGCACCAGCAAGTGCATCAGGCCAGGGTCTTCCACCGTCAGGGTGAGCGATTCACTCACGCCATACAACCGACCCGCCAGGGAGAATGGCCCTACCATGCTGCCCAAGACAAACCGTGCGCCGGAGCGTTTCTTGAGCCGGTGCGCAACTTCCAGATACACACCGGTTCGGCCAGCCCCTGGTTCAGGCACCGGCAACGCTTGGACCGATGCCCTGCCGGACACGCACCGGCCAACCACCGTGGGCACTTCGTGGTCGCTCAGTTGCACGGCGCAGCCAAAGGCCTCAGCCTCAGCGCTCAAGTCCATCGACACCAAGGCTACTGGCCCGGGATAACGCTGCAGCAGGGCCAATTGCGCCGCGGTTTGGGTTACGGCGTCGGTCACCATGGCCCGCACACTGGCCCCAATCAAGGCTGCCCCGGGATACGTGCACAGCGGCATGGCTAACCGAACAGGTTGGTCCAGCACAAATCGAACAAAGGCGCTCATCAGTTGCCGCCAGCCTGTAAGCCAGCGCCGGCTCTGTAGCAAGCACAGAACAAAGAGTGGCTGCTCCTTCAACCAACCGAACCGGGCTGGATTGGGCTGAGGCAGCGCGGCCTGTGCGCCCTGGGCACCTGACCTGCCCGGCCTCTGCGTCAGCATCAGGCCAAGCAGTGTTGTGCTTTGGGCCAAGGTGCGTATTCGACGTGACAATCAGCGCAGTTCCAGGTCCAATAGCTGTGGCATCAGTGGCTTTGGATCCGGGCCAAACGACCTTGACCGATGCCGCAGTCAGCGCGGCGTGGGAGGGGGATTTTGCTGCGTTGTATGAGGAGCATTCGCGCGCGATTTATTACCTGACATTACGGATGCTGGGCGATCCGACCGCAGCCGAGGATGCTACCCACGACGTGTTTCTGAAGGCGTATCGGAACCGAAGCCGGTTCCGGGGCGAATCGGCGGTGCGGACTTGGCTGTATCGGATTGCCATCAACCATTGCCAAAACCTCCTGCAGTCCTGGCACCGACGCCACATGCTCAGCAACGTCGATGAGGCCGTGTGGGAGACGACCCCGGCGCCCAGCGACACCCCGCTGCGGATCTTGGAGACCAAGGAACTTGGCCAACGGATTCAACGCACTCTGGATGCCTTGCCGGAGGAATACCGGCTGTTACTGTTGCTGGCGGCCGACCAGCAACTGAGCTATCGCCAAATTGGCGAACTGACCCAGCAAAGCGCTGACGCCGTCCGGGGCAAACTGCACCGGGCGCGCCGGGCTTTTGCTGCAGTGTTCCGAAAGACTGCCTGAAGTTGTTATGGAACCGAAAAAGCTGGAACACCGCCAGACCGAGCAAACCCAGGCGCAACAGCATCTGACTCAGCAGCCAGTGCTGGAATTTAACACGCCCGAAGAATTGCTCCGGTACGACGCCGCCCAGGTCAACCCGCCCACCCGCCTGGCGCGTCGGCTCAGCGAGTCCATCGCACGCGAGTGCAAAACCGCCCGCTCATGGTGGCGTCGGCTGTGGAGGTGGGGCCGTGAAGACTGAAGCATTGCCTGGCTTTAACGCAGCCCATGCCAAAGCTTCTGGCCCAAAGGTTTGGCGACGACACTGCCGCAAGCGCTCGGCGGCAGCGGCCTTCCAACCACGTTCAGCCAGTGGGCCGAACCCGCGGCCAAACTGGCTGATGTGGCCGTGCTAGCATGGCCATCGACCAAGAGATCGAAACCCTCATCCGCGCCCGCTACCCGATGCTCTACATCCTGTCCAGCGAGGAAGCGCGCGTGGTCGAAACGCTCACGGCCGTGGCGCAGCGGCGCCAAAAGCGCCTCTATGAATGGAGCTGCAGCACCGGCCTGGTGCCAGCAGGCACGTCCATCCAGTCCCAAAAGATGCGCAACCCGGCTACCAAAGACCCGTTGGCTGCGCTGGACCAGGTGATCGAGCAGGTCGAGCCGGCCATTTTCCTGTTCAAAGACCTGCACCCGTTCCTGACCAGAGCCAATCATGCGGTGATCCGGAAACTGAAGGACATCGCCCTGCACCTGAAAAATAGCTACAAGACCGTGGTGCTGGTCTCGCCGGTGTTGGAAATCCCGGCTGAACTGGAGAAAGAAGTCACAGTCTTGAATTTCCCGCTGCCCACCAAGGACGACTTATCGGTTCTGCTGGATGAAGTCATCGACCGGGTCCAACAATTCAAGCAAATCCGGATTGACCTTGACGTGGCCGGTCGGGAACGGCTCCTGCAGGCTGCCCTTGGCCTGACGCTCAACGAAGCGGAGAACGTGCTGGCCAAGATCCTGGTGCAGAAACAGCGGCTCAGTGGGGAGGATGTGGCTGAGGTGTTCGCCGAAAAACAGCAGATCATCCGCAAAAGCGGTCTGCTGGAATACTGTGCCAGTGGCGAAACGCTGGACCAGGTAGGCGGCTTGGCGGTGCTGAAAGATTGGCTGCGCAAACGCACCCGCGCGTTCACCGAAGAAGCGCGCGCCTTCGGCCTGCCCGCCCCCAAAGGCATGCTCCTGCTGGGCGTGCAAGGCTGCGGCAAGAGCCTCTGTGCCAAAGCCGTCTCCACCCACTGGCAACTGCCACTGCTGCGGTTCGATATGGGCCGAATGTTCGGCAGCTTGGTGGGCTCCTCCGAAGAAAACGTGCGTCGAGCCATTGCGGTGGCGGAATCAGTGGCTCCAGCCATTCTGTGGGTGGACGAGATCGACAAGGCCTTTGCGGGCTGGCAAGCCTCAGGCGTGACCGATGCCGGCACCACCGCCCGCGTGTTTGGCACCTTTATCACGTGGATGTCGGAAAAGACGTCGCCGGTCTTTGTGGTGGCCACGGCCAACGACATTTCCCAATTGCCCCCTGAACTGCTACGGAAGGGCCGGTTTGACGAGATTTTCTTCGTGGACCTGCCTGCGCTGGAAGAACGAGAAGAAATCTTCCGCATTCATCTGGCCAAACGAGGGCGGAACCCGGATGCGTTCGACTTGGCAGCGTTAGCCCAGGCCAGCCAAGGCTTCAGCGGTGCGGAAATCGAGCAGGCCATCATCAGTGGCCTCTACGACGCGTTTTACGCCGGGCGCGACCTGACCACTGCCGATATCCTGGAAGCGTTACGCCAGACCGTTCCCCTGGCGCGAACCATGGACGAACAGATCAGCCGGTTGCGCGCCTGGGCCGAGGGCCGGGCCCGCAATGCCAGCACCCGGCGCCAAACTCAAAACCCACAGCCCAGCAGCCCCGCGTAGCCCAAACCACGGCATCCAAACCCGCTGCCGCGTGCAAACCTGATTCACCGGATGCGCCACGTTAACCCAAAGCCCGTCAGCGCAAATACCAGATTCGGCGCCCAAGCCCCCAGCCAAGGGCTAAGCACACCCCGCGTGCCCAGCGCTAACACAAGCTGCTGCAGCACAAAGTAGCTAAAACAGATCACCAGACTGCTGGCCACACCCACCAACACATTGCGCTGGCCGGCCCGGGCGCCGAACGGCAGCGCCATCAACACCACCACCAGGCAGGTCCAAGGTTCAGCCAGCCGGGTGTGCAACAGCGTGTCCAGCAGGTCGGTCTGCTCCGTCCGGTCCACATGCAACCGCCGATAGCTCAAAATCACTCGCACCGGCAGATGCACCTTGCGCACCTGTCTGAAATGGCGGAGGCGGCTGACTTGGATTTCGCTCAGGATCTGATCGGGCGTCTCGGTAAACTCTGTCATGACCATGCGATTGGTCGTCCAGGTCACGCGCGGTTCAGCTCCCCGGCCAGGCGGGTAAACCACTTGCCGCACGCCCCAAAAAACCCAGCCTCGCCTCGACCATTCGCCTCGCTCGGCCTCGGTCACTTCACGGCTGCCGTCGGGGCGAATCCATTCCACGCACGGATTGACCATGTCGTAGGACTGAAGGTTGAAGGCTGCGATGAGCCACTTGCGATTGTCGCGGCTGTTGACCAAGCCGACCTTGGTTTCCCAACGCTGGCCCGGGTTGTCGGTCGGGGCTTGATGCCGCTGCAGCAGGGCTTCAGCTCGTGCGGTGCTTTCGGGCACCCACCATTCGTTGAGCGCAAAGACCACTCCACCCAACACCAAGCCCACGGCCAGATACGGCACGCTCAACCGCGCCAAGCTTACCCCAGCCGCCCGGAAAGCGGTCAGTTCATTGTGCCGGGTGTGATTGCTCAGCGCATACAGCAAAGCCAGCAAGAACGCCACCGGTAAGACCGTCACCACGAGCTCCGGTGCGCTGATCAGGTAGTATTGCGCAATCTCCAGCCGACTCAGCCGATACCGTTGGAACGTCTCCAGGCTGCTCAGCAGGTCCCACGACAACCAAAACACCAAGAACCCCGCCAGGCAGTAGCCCAAGGGGATCAGCAACTCGCGCAACAAATACCGGTCCATCAAACGCATGGACACCGCCAAGCTAGTCCGGCCCGGCGGCGGCCTGCAAGCGCGACACTGGCCTGCGCAAGCCAGTACCCACCCGATTTCTCACCGCTCTACCTAGCCCCACCAACCCTGGCAGCCGACGCGGCTAACAAGCCGGAAAACAAGGCATAAAGTGAACAAAGCGGTTGGCAGCTCTGCAGGTCGGCTAACGCAGGCGGTTTGCCTGGGCGCCTTGCTCGGATGGTCCGCAGGGGTCGTGGGCTTCAGCAAGGCCCGCTGTGGCTGGACCGTGCGTTGGGCTTGTGTTCGGGCAGCCCGACCGGATACTGAGGTGTGCGTGGCGGTCGTGAAAGTGTGGGTGCAGGAACATGATTGCCTCAGTTGGTGCAGCCAGCGCCAAGCACGGTTCGCGTGCCACCGGCGCCGACGCTGCCTTTGACCCGCTAGCCTGCGCGAACCTATGCGCTTGGCCCTGCTGACCACGGATAATCGGGAGCCCTTCCGCCAGTATGAGCGCCCGGACCCGTGGTTCGGGACGGCGCCGGAGGCCCTGCTTCAAGGCATGGCGCAGGTGCCCGAGCTTGAGGTGCACGTGGTTTCATGCGCGCAACAGCCGATGCGCTCGCCCGAGAAGCTGGCTCCCAACATCTGGTTTCACAGTCTGTGGGTGCCCAAGATTGGCTGGCTCCGCACCGGTTACCAGGGCTGTATCCGGGCGGTGCGGCGTAAGTTGCGCCAGCTACAACCCGATGTTGTCCATGGCCAAGGCACGGAACGGGACTGTGCCATTAGCGCGGTTTTTTCCGGCTACCCCGCCGTGGTGACAGTGCACGGCAACATGCGGCTGATTGCGCGGGTGAATCGAGCTCCGCCTTTCAGCTTCCAATGGTTTGCCGCGCTGCTGGAGGGCCCCACCTTAAGGCGAGCTCGTGGAGTGGTGTGTATCACCCGCTATACCCAGGAGGCTGTACGCCGGTGGGCCCGCAAAACCTGGGTGGTACCCAACGCGGTGGATTCGGCCTTCTTCCGGATCGACCCTGCGCCAGTTGATCCGCCGCTGCTGCTGTGCCTGGGCAACATCCAGGTTCGCAAAAATCAGCTTACCTTGATCCGCGCCTTGGATGGGTTGGCGGGCAAACGCACCTTCCGGCTGTTGTTCTTGGGGCAGGCCGAGCGAGGGACGGCTTTTGCGGAGGAGTTTTTCAAACTGCTGGAGACGCGACCTTGGTGCCAATACGGCGGCCTGGCGGACCGAGCGGCGGTGCGCCAACATCTCCAGGCCGCCACTCTGTTGGTCTTGCCGTCTTTGGAGGACAACTGTCCCATGGCCGTGCTGGAGGCCATGGCCGCCGGGGTGCCGGTGGTGGCGACCAAGGTGGGCGGTGTGCCGGACCTGATCGAGGATGGTGTTACGGGCCTATTCTGCGATCCGCATGATCCGGCCAGCATGCGTCAGGCGGTGGAACGGCTATTGGCCGATGGTGCGTTGCGGGCGGCACTGGTTGCACGGGCTCGAGCGGTAGCCCGGGACCGGTTTCACCCCGAACGCATCGCTCGCCGGCATCTAGAAATCTATCGCGAGGTGTTGAGCTCGACCGGTCTTTAGGCCGCAAGGCCGAAACGGCTCAATGACAGCGTCAGTGCCCTCAACCGCCGCAGCTCATGCGCGCAACAGCTCAGCTACCATGGCGCGTTCCTCTTTGAGTTCATTGACCGAGGCCAAGATTTTCTCGCGGCTGAAGGGATTCAAAGGCACATCGGGCACAATGTGCCACCGACACCCATCGCTGCGCACGGGGAACGAGCAGATCAGGCCCGGCTCGATCCCGTAACTACCGTCACTACAAACCGCCAGGCTGTGCCAGTCGTCCTCCGGGCTCGGGGTCAGCAACGACTGCACGGTGTCCACCACGGCCTGGGCGGCACTGGCCGCGCTGGACGCGCCTCGGGCTTTGAGCACCACCGCACCCCGCTGCTGCACGCCGACCAAAAAATCATTTTCCAGCCAGTGCCGGTGCCCAATGACCTCCGGCACCGGGCGGCCATGAATGCGGGCATTGAAAAAGTCGGGAAACATGGTGGGGCTATGATTGCCCCAGACTGCCATCCGGGTGACCGCGGTCACGTCCACGCTGGCTTTTTTGGCCAACAGGCTTTTGGCCCGGTTTTCGTCCAGGCGCGTCATGGCAAAGAATCGCTCCGGCGGCAGGCCAGCCGCGTGATGCATGCAGATCAGGCAATTGGTGTTGCAGGGGTTCCCCACCACCAACACCCGCACATCCGCCGCGGCGTATCGGGCCAACGCTTGCCCCTGAGCAACGAAAATCTTGCCGTTGATCCCCAGCAGGTCCTTTCGTTCCATGCCCGGTTTGCGCGGCACACTGCCCACCAGCAATGCCCAGTTCACCCCTCGAAAGCCCTCAGCCAGACTGGCTGTGGGCACGACCCCTTTGACCAGCGGAAAGGCGCAGTCTTCCAGCTCCATCACCACCCCTTCCAAGGCGGGTAGCGCTGATTCGATCTCGATCAAATGCAGAATGACCGGCTGGTCCGGCCCGAACATGGCGCCGGAACCGATGCGGAACAGCAGCGCGTAACCGATCTGGCCCGCAGCGCCAGTGACCGCTACACGAATCGGAAGTTTCTTCATGTTCGACATCACGGCGGTAAGCTTGCATGGTAACCGCCCGGGGCTAAAGCCCGATCTTGCGCTGAACCCGTCGCGCTGGCCTTGCCGGCCGCCGGCTCGCAGTCTGAATCCAGCGCCGGCTCGCACCTCCCGGCGATTGCCCACGCGGTAAGCTTAGCTCATGGGGGCGGGATTGCCACTTGGACGCGGTAAAACTTGGTTGACCCAGGCTCGGGGTCCACCAAGCTCAACACAGCGCCGTTACCTGGAACGTTGATTTGGCCGGGTACCGGGGTCCACGCGCCTTGGGTCAGATTCGTGCAAGCCAGCAGCGTGTAGTGGCGTTGAGCTGAGCTCCGGAAGGATATGGTCACTGGGCCTTGGAGCGAAATGCGTTCCAGCCGGAAGAACGACTGGGCATTGGTCGGGTCGGTATCCGCAATCCATTCCTGGTAGGTGGTGTGCGGGTCAGCGTCTGGGTTGCCCGCAGCCACGTCCGGGTCCACTGGGCTCAACCCGAATTGCCAACACCAACCGTCAGGAATCCCGTCCCCGTTCGAGTCGGTGCTGGGCAACATCAGCTCGTAGGCGCCCACGTCAAACCCAGGCCCGCCCACTCCGTCGCTGTCCAACGGCCGCGGCAGCCCATCGAAGTCAAACCGCACCAGCGCGCTGAGGTTGGTGCCGGCATCCAAACAAGGTGAGCCGGGCCGAAGATGGAAATTGGTGGCCGCGGCATTGACGAACAGGGGGTCAGCATCGAAGTTGCCCGGCCCGCCGATCAGCACGGCATTCGCGCGCTTGGAGACGTTGTTGGTGCCGCCTTGGATGTCTGACCAGGAAACGTCCACCGTCAGTATCCCAAAGGCGTTGCCGGACAGGTCAAACGCCGGTGTACTGTTCCAGATGATGTTGTTGAACAGGGTGGCGCGGCCACTGGCTGCGCTCAGGCAGTAGGGTGGGTTGATGCGGTCCAGGTGGTCGAACAGCTTGATGGCCCGGTTGCAATTGACCAAGGTGTTGTGGGCGATGATGGGCGTGCAGCCGTTCTGCACCGAAATCCCACCTGCTGAGCAACTGTACAACACGTTATTGAACACGATCGGGCTACCCACATCCCGCAGCACAATGCCGTGGTCGGTGCTCCCATAAATCGTGTTGCCGTAGATAATGGCCGAGCAGCGGGTTGGGTTGATCCGGTCATCGTAGGACGGATACAAGAACAGATTGTTCCGGATCACGCTCGGCGGATCGCTTTCCCCATACAAGTCCACGTCATCGTTGTCTCCGTGTTTGTCCTGGAACACGCAACCCTCCACCAACACATACGCAAACCGGGTATGCACCCCTTGGCCGATCCGGATGAAGTGGCAATTGCGGACCACGGCTGAGGCCGGCCCGGGATACTGCGGGTCATCCGAAATGATAGCCAGCGCATCGCCCTCGGCTGTGGCACTGGTATTGGGCAAGTTGGTAAAAGCGCAGGACTCGAACGTAACATGGCTGGCCAGCACCACCACCGCCTCGTGATAGTTGCGCGGCCCGTAAACCGGTGGCGGCCCGCAACTGATCGGGTAGTAATCTTTGTGGTCGCCGACGCAATTGGAAAATTCAATCACGCAGTGTTCCAGCCGGCTCTCAGCCGCCTTGATGAACATGATCCGCTCCCAAGTGGTGGCGCCTGGCTCGCGCGTGAAGGTGATGCGTTGGCTGGGTGTGCCTACGGCCAGCAGCCGGCCCCGCACCGTCAAGCCGGTGCCTTGCCGGAACCGGACCGTCACGCCCGGCTCGATGGTCAGGGTGACGTTGCTGGCTACGGTGACTGTGTTGGTAACGGTATAGACGCCGTTGCTCGCGTACCAGGTGGTGTCGGCGCTGATCAAGCCGCCCACCGCATTGGTGGGCGGGGGTGGCGTGGCCACTTCGTCCAAGAACAGGTCAGCCACCAGAATGAAATCCCCGCTGGTAGCATTCACGTTCAAGCCCATGATCGCCAGCACATGCTCACCTGGGGCCAATCGGGTGCCCACCGGCCCCAAGTCGTTGGTCACCGCCGGCTGCGGGTTGCTGCCCGCTTGGCCGGTGGAACATTCGTGGTTACCGGTGGCCACAGCATTGTAGGGCGGTTCATTGGGCGGGTTGGGCGACAGCGCATTGGTCAGACGCACCCCGTCCAGCCAGGCCATGTAGCCGTCGTCCCAGTCCATCCGCAAAACCAGGTGCAGATTGCTCGGGACCGGGTTGGTGATGAAGAAACTCTTGCGGATGTAAAGGGTGGTGTAATTGGTGGCGGCACTGCCGCGCATATCGGTCAAGATGGTCTGGCAGTTGTTGGTCTCCTGTGCATCGGTCCCAAAGCCGAACCCGCCCGGCCCTGTGAGCCAGGTGCCATCCAGCACGGCCCCGGGCAATTTCCAGTCAGCCTGCGGCTGGTTGGTCCCCTTGCGGTAGTGCCACACATCGGAGTGGTTCACCAACGGGATCATTGCAGCCCAGGCCGGCAACCAGCCGCACACCGTCCAAATCAGCAGATACGCGACGCAGGATCGACTTCGCATAGGTTACCAATGCCACACTTGCGCTCAGTTCTCAACCGGCAAAATCCGCCTAGAGCCGTTGGGCAAATCCCCCCGTGCCAGAGGGCCAGCGCTGCTTTGAGCCTTGCACTTGCGCCAGGGCACCGTTTAATGCCGGCGATGAACAAACGACCGACACTGAAACCTCGACACGTTTACCTGGTTGCCAACGGCGATCTGCGCTTGTCAGCCAACCGTCAGTGCTGGCCTGAACAAGCCAAAATGGAGGCGGCCCTGACCAAAGCCCTCCAAACCGAGGGCTGGAAAGTAGTGCGGGCGCATCCCTACGACCCGGTCAAGCAGCACGGGTTCATCGATTCGCAGAAAATGGGACTGGACGTGTTCCGGAAGCTGGACCCGCAGGCCCCGCTGATTGTGGCCGAGGCAGTCTGGCAATACAGCCAGCACATTCTACCCGGCTTGTTCAACCATCGCGGCCCGATTCTGACCGTGGCCAACTGGAGCGGCACATGGCCAGGCTTGGTGGGGCTGCTGAATCTGAATGGGTCGTTGACCAAGATGGGCGTTCGTTACAGCACGCTCTGGAGCGAGACGTTCACCGACGGGTTTTTCCGCGCGGGCCTGCGGCAGTGGCTGCAGGAAGGCATTGTCACGCACGACCAAAGCCACGTGCGCGATCTGGCGCTGTTGAAGCTGCCGTTGGCCGACGAACAATTGGGCCGGCGCATGGCTCAGGCTTTCCGCGACGAGAAAGCCATCCTGGGCATCTTCGACGAAGGCTGCATGGGCATGTACAACGCCATCGTCCCCGATGAACTGTTGGCTCCGTTGGGCGTGTTCAAGGAACGACTCAGTCAGTCCGCCCTCTATGCCGCCATGTTGCAAGTATCCGATGCCGAAGCGCGGGCGGTCTATGACTGGCTGTGCCGTCGCGGCATGACCTTCAAGCTGGGCACCAACGAAGAGACGGACCTGACCCTCAACCAGGTGCTCCAACAGTGCAAGATGTACATTGCTGCGGTACGGATTGCCGCCGAATTCGGCTGCGCTGCCATCGGCATCCAATACCAGCAAGGCCTCAAAGACCTCACCCCAGCCAGCGATCTTGTCGAAGGCTTGCTCAACAACGTGGATCGACCCCCCGTCCGCCCGGCTGGCGGCGGACGTCCCCTTTACGACGGCCAGGCCCTGCCCCACTTCAATGAAGTGGACGAATGCGCCGGCCTGGACGCCCTGATCACCAATCGGCTCTGGCGCGCCCTGGGTTTCCCGCCTGAGACCACGCTGCACGACGTGCGTTGGGGCCAACACTACAAAGGCAATGGCTTGGACGCGTATGTGTGGGTGTTCCTCATCTCGGGGGCAGCCCCTCCAGCCCATTTCATTGGCGGCTACAAAGGCGCCAGCAGCGAACGGCAACCGCCCATGTACTTCCGCTTGGGCGGCGGCACACTCAAGGGCATCTCCAAACCCGGCTGGATCGTTTGGAGCCGCATCTTCATCATGGGCGGCCGCCTACATTGCGATCTGGGCGTGGCGGAAGTGGTGGAGTTGCCCCGTGAAGAGACCGAGCGACGTTGGCGCGAGACCACGCCCCAATGGCCCATCATGCACGCGGTGCTCCAGGGCATTAGCCGGGACCAGATGATGGCCCGCCATAAAGCCAACCACATTCAAGTGGTCTATGCCCCCAACCGTAAACAGGCCCACCGCGCCTGCCGGATCAAAGCCGCGATGCTAGCCGAGTTGGGCATCGAAGTGCACCTGTGCGGCGAGGTCGAGCTGGCCTAACCTGGCCGATACGAGCTGACTGTGTGATTCTTCGCTCAGCTTGGGCTGAGCCGCGCCGAGGCTCGGTGCCGGCTAGGCGCCAACGGGCGCCCAGGCTCCGCTGCGCGCTACGCGCCGCCCTGCGCCCGTGCAGCACCGACACTGAGCCAGCCGCAGGCCCCCGAGCCCGACTGACTCGCTCGATTAGGCATCCGGCTGAACCTGAGCCGGGGTCATGCACCGGGCTGCGGGGCCGCGACCTTGAGCGCGCCCCGGACAAATCCGAGCCCACCCTACCCTTGACATGCGGCAACAGTTCGACCACGGTCCGATCCAGTGGGCGAGTTTGGCCCGGGCCTATTGTGGCTAAGGAGGCCCGTCGTAGCCAATGCTCGAACCGGAGCAAGACCATTCCAGGCCAGTAACTGGAACAGCGCTGTGCCGATGGTTCGGACAAAGCCGGCGGCGGCCCGGAGCGCTGACTGTGCTTCTGTTGTTCCTACTCATCTTAGCCGGAGGTGATCAGCCAGGGGGGCCAGGTCCGCCGCCTTACGGCGGCGGCTACCACAAGAATCCGTAGCCGCCGGCGTAAGCCGGCGGAAGAATGCGTAGCCGGCGGCGTGAGCCGGCGGAGTGATCAGCCAAGGGAGCCGAGTCTCCGCCGCCTTACGGCGGCGGCTACCACAAAAACCCGTAGCCGCCGGCGTGAGCCGGCGGAGGGATCAGCCAAAGGAGCCGAGTCCGCCGCCTTACGGCGGCGGCCCCCACAAAAAACC
>Ga0078972_1003283_pt1 | contig 49117 bp, 40 predicted proteins | sample YelNatPaOPGAMG01_FD_67568 | JGI IMG/M metagenome (GOLD analysis project Ga0078972, IMG submission 67568) | Hot spring thermophilic microbial communities from Obsidian Pool, Yellowstone National Park, USA - OP-RAMG-01 (SPADES assembly) (version 2) | ecosystem: Environmental > Aquatic > Thermal... | reverse complement strand
ACAGAGAAGTTAAGCCCAACTGCGCCAATGGTACTGCAGTCAAATGTGGGAGAGTAGGTCGCTGCCAACTTATTATCAAAACCCTTTACTTTATCAGTAAAGGGTTTTTTGTTTTTATACCCCATAGTTGCTAGTTGCCAGGTGCCAGGTGCCAGTAACTTAGACGCTGGCAAAACTGGTACCACAGTACATGCAATGCTGGTTTTTTATAATTTAGACATAGCGTTAAGTACGATTCATTTGGTCGTAAAAAAAGTGAGTTAATACGAAATCATAAAGGAGAGAAATGGGTATCTATCTACTATAGATATGAACCATAAAATCCGAATTCAATTAAACTGATTTTTATAATTAGCCTTATGCTTTTTACCTTGAACATTTGTAGCAGGAAGACTGTCGCAAGGCGCTAATACATGCCGTCCGGTTGAACGTCTATGTGTTTTTTGGTTGAGAAAAGAAATCGTGTCTGTAGTAAACATACCGTTCTTATAATCCTCGTCAGGGTTATGTGTATGTTTGTAATTCTGTTCTTCGTGAATATCCTGAGCCATTGAAATACCCGTACTTAAACAAAAAAATCCAACAGATAACAACAATACTCGCATAGGTACAGAATTCAAATTTTATGCAAGTATAGGGGAATACTACTTAATTTTTAATCAGGTAAAAATGGGATTATTTACTACGTGTTTTCTTATAAATCATATCCGTTAAAACACGTAGTTTTTGTAATGAGTTATTCTGCTTGTTCTGTAATCTGTCTTAATACCTGCCACCATTTCAGCTCTAAATTCTCCGGATAAAATTTCATCAGAGATACAATAATAACCCTATGTTTGGGATTAATATAAATTTGTTGTCTGTACATGCCGAGCGCCATATAATCGCCGATCTCTTTTTCACCAATGAACCAGCTGTTGTTATACCCAACATCTTCCCCTAAAGGATTTACAGGTGAAGTAGATAAAGCAATCCAATTGCTGTCTATAAGCTGCTCTCCTGACCATTGTCCTTTATTCATATACAACATGCCAAATTTAGCATAGTCACGTGCAGAGCCAGCAAAACAGCCAATTGCGCGGGTGTGGTTACTCTTATAATCATAGCCCCATACAGATGAGTCGCATGTACCTATTTTAGACCAAATGTTGTTTGAAAAATACTCGTGTAAATTTTGTTTGGTGGCTCGCTCAATAATTAATCCCAATAACGTGTAATTAATATTAATATACTCAAAGTGTTCGCCGGGTTTGGCTATAAAGGTTAATGTAGGCAATACATTTTCTACTTTTCCATAGTAGGCATGAGCTACATTCGGCACTTTCATTTTAATTCCTGATTTCTGATTCAGTAAGTGGTTAATAGTCAGTGAATCAAAGTTCTTATGATAATTAAGTTCCGGCAAATAATCTTTAACATGATCATTTATAGATTTTATATATCCTTGTTTGATAGCAATTCCAAGGCAAGCCGAGACAAACGTTTTTGATATGGAAAAAGAGGGTACAGGGTTGTATTTTTGTATTTTTTTATCTGTGTAGGTATAAACAATACTGTCGTCTTTTATAACCAAAAAATATTTGGCCTTTTGATTTGCCAAGAACTGATCCAAAGGCAAACGAATCAATGGAACTTTTGATGTCCAGTTAGTTACGTAGATAGATTTGTTTATAGGGGCTTTTTTAAATTCAAAACACGTATCAGCATGTTTTACTGTTTCATATTTAAACCGGTATACATCTTTTTCGTCCGGTACAATGTGAAAAAACGACTGTAAAGGTGGCAGGCAGCTACTAAACATACATACGACCAATAAAAAAAACAGTATTTTTCTTATTGGTCGTATGTAATACATGAAATGAATACTAAGCAAGGCCTTGATTTTAATTTTGCTACAAATATACTACCTATAATAATATTCTAAAGTATATTTTTTATAAAAAAACTACCATTGACTATCCAGAATGGACGGGTCGTATTGATTTAGTTTAGCAGGTTCGCGGGAATTTATTTTCTGGTCTTCCAATACCTGTTTCCACTTAGTTTGTTGATCTGGCGTTAACACAGATTTAATACTGGTATCGTATTGTGTGCGGACCTGATTCAGTTCAGGTTGTGCTGCTTTTACATCACCATTGTATTTTGTTTTTAATGCAGAGGTGCTGTTTACTTTTTTTAAAGTTAAATTATACACCTGTTGTTTTTGCGCAGCTGTTAAATTGAGCTTCTGCTCCATGTATGTAGCATGCTGCATGGCCTTTGCTTCAGGAGTGATTACCTTTTTTGCTGTATCTTCAACATAAGTTAAAATGTCACGATTGGTTAATATATCGTGATGATTGTTTGCTGCCAGACTGCTTGCAGATGCAGCAATAAAAAATACGGAAGTGATGATAATTGATTTTTTCATAATGGATAAAATTTAAATACTCTTTAATATAAAAACTAATGGAACCTATAAACAAACTTTTACTGAATAATTTCTTATTATAGATTTTTTTTCATTAACTACAGATTGTATTTAGAATTATCAGTTAAACTATATACAATTCACAAAAAATCGAATACAATATTTTTCTTCACTTTATTTTGATTCATTTCTTATGGCAGATGTAAAACTTAAAAATCAAACAGTACTTGTAACCGGTGCCAATTCAGGTTTAGGAAAAGGCATTGCATTAGCAATGGCAGCGAATGGTGCAAACGTAGTTGTCAATTATATATCAAATGAACCGGCGGCATTTGATGTTGTGAATCAAATCAACGAAATGGGAGGTGCTGCTATTGCACTGAAAGCAGATGTGTCAGACGAGGCACAAGTACAGGAAATGTTTCGAAATGCGGTTGCTCATTTTGGCACCATTGATATATTGGTTAACAATGCGGGATTGCAGCGGGATGCAGCCTTTCAGGATATGACTCTGGAACAATGGAACATGGTAATCGGGGTGAATCTTACAGGACAGTTTTTATGTTCCAGAGAAGCTGTACGGGAGTTTATTAAAAGAGGTCCGAGACCGGATGTTTCTAAAGCATTGGGAAAAATCATTTGTATAAGTTCGGTGCATGAAGTGATTCCCTGGGGAGGGCATGCAAATTATGCTTCCTCCAAAGGCGGAGTAATGCAGTTGATGAAATCGATGGCTCAGGAATTAGGCGGACGTAAAATCAGAGTAAACAGCATCGGTCCGGGAGCTATCAGAACACCTATCAATACAAGTGCTTGGGATACACCGGAAGCATTGGCAAAACTTTTAACCTTAGTTCCTTACGATCGTATTGGTGAGCCTGAAGACATTGGCAAAGCTGCTGTTTGGCTTGCTTCAGATGATGCAGATTATGTACATGGTACTACATTGTTTGTAGATGGTGGAATGACATGTTATCCGGGCTTTGCAACAAACGGTTAATTCCGATAACGTTATGGAAAAACACTACGATATTATTATAATTGGTACAGGTGCTGGCGGCGGCACCTTGCTTCATACCTTACGTGATTCGGGTAAGAATATTCTTGTGCTTGAACGCGGACAGTTTCTTCCGCAGGAAAAAGAGAACTGGGATACAAGTGAAGTATTTTTGAAAGAACGATACCATACTGAAGAACGCTGGAAAGATAAACATGGCAATGATTTCAGGCCGGGAACAGGATACTGGGTTGGTGGAAACACTAAGGTATACGGCGCTGCATTATACCGGATGCGTGAAAAAGATTTTGAGCGTGTACAGCACGAAGGTGGTATTTCTCCTGAGTGGCCGCTAAGGTATTCTGATTTTGAACCATATTATACTAAGGCTGAAAAGCTGTATAATGTTCATGGTAAAAAAGGAGTAGATGCTACGGATCCTTATATGAGTACTGATTATCCGGAACCTCCGGTGAGTCACGAACCTATTATGCAGGAGATAAGTGATCATTTAGAAAAGCTCGGTTATAACCCTTCGTATATTCCGCTTGGTGTGAAGCTGAATGAAGCAGATCATTTAAACAGTTTATGTATCCGTTGTGATACCTGCGACGGATTCCCGTGTTTGGTTCATGCAAAAGCTGATGCGGATATCAATTGCGTTCGTCCGTCAATAAAAAAATCTAATATTACGTTACTGACAGGTGCAAAAGTAACACGCCTTATAACAAATGATACCGGAACTTCTGTGTCGAAAGTAGAAGTAGATATAAATGATTCCGTTCAGTATTTTACAGGAGATATTGTTGTTGTATCCTGCGGGGCGGTTAATAGTGCTGCATTGTTTTTACGCTCAGCAAACAGTGTACATACAGAAGGTCTGGCAAATAAATCCGGACAGGTTGGAAGAAATCTGATGAAGCATCAGAATGCAGTAGTACTGGCTTTAAGTAAAAATAAGAATACGAATGTTTTTCAAAAAACATTAGCAGTGAGTGATTTTTACTGGGGAGATAAAGACTATCCATTTCCTATGGGGCATATTCAGATGATGGGTAAGGCCAATGGCATTATGCTTGCCGGAGATGCACCTAAAATTACACCGGAAGTTATATTAGATACTATGGCTTCTCATTCCATTCACTGGTGGCTTACTTCCGAGGATCTGCCGTCCGAAGACAATCGTGTACTGGTGAAAGACGATACAATACACGTGCATTACACACAAAACAATACTGTTTCTTTTAACAGGTTGATCTCGCGCTGGAAATCATTATTAAATGAATCCGGTATGTATGATTCAGTATGGGATCATAATTTCAGCATCAGTAAGGATATTCCTCTGGCAGGATTGGCACACCAAAACGGCACATTAAAATTTGGCACAGATCCAAACACTAGCGTGCTTGATATACATTGCAAAACACACGAACTGGATAATGTATATGTGGTTGATGGAAGCTTTTTTGTTTCAAGCAGTGCTGTTAACCCTTCGCTTACCATCATTGCAAATGCAATACGTGTTGGCGAACACATACTGGAACGATTCAATTAATTTTAATTAAGATATTTTATACTGTTATGGAAGAAAGCAAAGAATCTCAACGGCTGCTTGAGAATAAACAAAATACTAAACGCTGGCACAAATGGGGACCTTATCTGAGCGAAAGGCAATGGGGCACCGTGCGCGAGGATTATAGTGCAGATGGCTCAGCCTGGGATTATTTTCCACACGATCATGCACGTTCACGTGTGTATCGATGGGGAGAGGATGGATTGGGCGGATTTTCAGACATGCACCAGGAAATGTGTTTTGCCTTTGCTTTCTGGAACGGTAAAGATCCGATTTTAAAGGAACGTCTTTTTGGTTTGAACAGTCATGAAGGAAATCACGGTGAAGATGTAAAGGAGTTGTACTATTATCTGGACAACACGCCTACACATTCCTATATGAAACTGTTATACAAATATCCTCAGGAGGAGTATCCGTACAACAATTTGTTAGACGTGAATAATCAGCGTAAAGCTGATCTTGTAAAAGGGGAATATGAATTACTGGATACGGATATTTTTAAAGACAGCCGGTATTGGGACATTTACATCGAATATGCCAAAGCTGATGAAGAAGATATCTGTATTAAAATAACTCTTTGCAATAGAGGTAATCAAGCTGCCGATATCAAAGTACTTCCTACTTTGTGGTTTCGCAACCGCTGGATGTTTGGGTTATTTAATACTATTCCTTCTATAACACTTTCAGATTCGGGAAATGGCTATGGACGGCTTCAGACAGAACATAGCATTCTCGGAAGTTATTCCTTGTATTTCGACCCGACTGATAGAGTTTTGTTTACAGATAATGAAACGAATAATGAACGGTTGTTTAATTCTCAGAATAAAAGTGCTTTTGTAAAAGACGCATTTCACAGAGCTGTTGTAAACAATGATTATGATTTTATAAAAGACAAACGTACCGGAACCAAGGCTGCTCCTGTGTATAGCATTCACGTTGAAGGGGGGCAAACAGCAGAAATTAAATTACGTTTTTGTAAAGATAAATTGAATACCGAACCTTTCGCAGATTTTAACTCCATCTTTCAGCAACGGCTAAATGATGCGAATGAATTTTATAACATTCTTCATGGAAATAATAAAAATGAAGAATACAGAAATATTCAGCGCCAAGCATTGGCAGGTTTGCTTTGGAGTAAGCAATATTATAATTACAATATTGAAGACTGGTTGAAAGGCGATCCAGGCACACCTGTACCTCCGGCATCACGGTTGACAGGCAGAAACAGTGCATGGAAATATCTGAGTAATGCAGATATTATATCAATGCCTGATAAATGGGAATATCCTTGGTATGCATCCTGGGATCTGGGCTTTCATTCCGTAACAATGGCTCTTGCTGATCCCGATTTTGCCAAACATCAGCTCATACTGATTATGAGAGAATGGTATATGCAGCCTGATGGGCAGATCCCTGCGTATGAATGGAGCTTTGAGGATGCAAATCCACCGGTACTTGCTTGGGCCGCACTAAAAGTATATGAGATCGATAAAAAGAAAAATGGGAATTCAGATATAGATTTTCTGAAGCGAATATTTTCAAAACTGCTATTAAACTTTACCTGGTGGGTGAACCGGAAAGATCAGAATAATAAAAACATTTTTGAAGGAGGTTTTCTGGGGCTTGATAATATTGGAATATTTGATCGCAGTAATCTTCCTGAAGGTATACGGTTAGAAGAAGCAGATGCTACCAGTTGGATGGCCATGTATGCAGGTAATATGCTGAGTATTGCTTTAGAGATTACCGTGCACGATTCCTCGTATGAAGACGTAACAACGAAATTTTACGAACATTTCATTCACATTTCTGATGCATTTAATCAATTCGATGGAAATGAAAAAGGACTGTGGGATGAAACAGATGGTTTCTTTTATGATGTTGCTGTTCTAAAAAACGGCGAACGAAAGCCCATTAAAACACGCTCTGTAACGGGACTATCGGCATTATTTGGTGTATCTATTATTAAAAAAGAAATGTTTGATTCTCTGAAAAATTTTCAGGGCAGATTTGAATGGTATAGAAATTTACGCTTAGCCAAAGGAAATTATCATGAGATTGAATCGTATGATAAAAATAAGGATGTGCTGCTTTCCATTATTCCTAAGGAAAAGCTTATACGAATTTTAAAGATCATGTTAGATGAAAACGAATTCTTATCTGATTACGGAATTCGTTCGGTTTCTAAATTTTACGCCAATAATCCTTATTCAACGAATATAGATGGACAGAATTATTCTTTAAATTATGAGCCGGCCGAAGCTACTGTTGTTACATTCGGCGGAAACTCAAACTGGCGCGGACCTATGTGGGTACCGATTAATTATCTGCTTCTGGAATCATTGGGTACTTACTATAATTATTATGGGGATGATTTTAAAATAGAATTTCCAACTCATTCCGGCACTTTTCTGAATTTAAAAGAAATCATGCACTCGCTTATGCAGCGTATGATTAATAAATACATTCCGGATGCAAATGGAGACAGACCCATGCATGGAAAGAATACACCTTACGGCTACGATCCTAATTTTAAAAATTTACTTTTGTTTTATGAATATTTTCACGGAGATACGGGGCAGGGTTTAGGAGCAAGCCACCAAACGGGCTGGACAGCCTTAATATGTGAATTGATTGATCGGTTAACAAATGAATAAATTTGGTACAGCTTTCAGAAATAACTACCCCCTGTATTTTATTGAAGCCTGGGGGCTTGGCCTGTTTATGGTTTCTGCATCGTTGTTTACGATTCTGTTTCAACATCCGGAACTGAAAGTAGTATCAATCATTCCTTCTGATTTTATAAGGAGACTGTTAACAGGTATTATTATGGGGGCTACTGCCATTGTAATAATAAATTCACCATGGGGCAGGAGGTCTGGGGCACATATCAACCCATCTGTTACGTTAACCATGTTGTTGTTGAAAAAAATAAATGGGACTGATGTAGTATTCTATATACTGTTTCAGATCATCGGCGGAACCGCAGCTGTGTATCTGATTGCATTGATACTGCCCGATTATATGGCCGATGTATCAGTACAATACGTTGTAACTGTCCCCGGAAAGGCAGGCGTAATAGGTGCTTTAGCAGGTGAGTGTATTATTTCTTTTATTATGATGTTTGTTACATTAGTCACTTCAAATGCTAAAAAAATAAAACATCTGACAGGTTATATTACAGGTTTCCTGATTGTTAATTTTGTTGTTTTTGAAGCACCGTATTCCGGCTTCAGTATGAATCCTGCACGTACAATTGCTTCAGCTGTTCCATCCGGAATATGGACAGCGTGGCCTTTGTATATGCTAGTTCCGCCAGTAAGTATGATTGGTGCTGCCGTTTTATATAATGTGTTATTTCATCAAGGGAAAATTCATTCTCTGAAACATTATTTTTCTCCTGAATCATAAATACAAATAGTATTTTCGTAAGTATTTTTAGCTCATATAAATTATTTATTAGAAATAAGTATATTGAACTATGTCAAATATTCAATTGATTATAGAAGAGCGTTCTGCCAACATTGGAAACTTTATGGTAGGTCGTTTACTGCCTTTCAGAGAAAAGCGTATGGTGGGCCCGTTTGCTTTTATCGATCACATGGGGCCGTTACGTATGCATGATTACGAAAACCTGGATGTGCCGCCGCATCCGCATATCGGTCTCTCTACGCTGACATACTTATTTGAAGGGAGTATTATACACAAAGATAGTCTTGGTACAGAAATAGAAATTCAACCCGGAGCAGTAAATTGGATGACTGCTGGTAAAGGGATTGTGCACTCCGAGCGTACTCCTGAATATGCCAGGCATTTGGATAAAGTATTACATGGATTGCAGATCTGGGTTGCACTTCCTAAGGCATTGGAGCAAATGGATCCGGCATTCACACATGTAGGAGAAAGTGAGATACCATCCTGGAAAGAAGATGGAGTTTCTTTTAAAATAATAGCAGGAGAGGCCATGGGAAAAAAATCTCCCGTACCTATTTATAGTCCGCTTTATATGATCGAAATAAAAACTGCCGAACGCAAAAAAATCAATATCGGTAATGGCTTATTTGGAGAAAGTGCAGTATACATTTTAGAAGGAAGTGTGATCAGTGAGGGAAATATCTTTGAGCCTAAACATATTCTGATAGCTAAAGACAGTAAGCTGTGTACGTTTGAACTTACAGCAAACAGTACCGTTTATATTTTTGGAGGAGAACCATTTCCTGAAGAACATTTTATTTATTGGAACTTTGTATCAAGCGATAAATCTGTTATTGAGCAGGCAAAGGCAGATTGGAAAGCTCAGCGTTTCCCTGCGGTACCCGGCGAAACCGAGTTTGTACCTTTACCCGAACATTAATAAAATCTGAAAGAACTATTATGAAAATTTTAGCATTTGCCGGAAGTAACAGCTCGCAGTCAATCAATAAAAAATTAGTCAAGTATACCTTGACGTATTTTTCGGATTGTGAAATAAATCTATTGGATTTAAATGAGTATGAAATGCCACTTTTTTCGGTGGATAGAGAAAAGACAGGTTTCCCTGAATTGGTACATACATTCTTTCATCAGATTGAAAATTGTGATGCTATTGTTGTTTCGTTGGCTGAACACAACCGTTCGTATACTGTGGCATTCAAAAATATACTGGATTGGTGTTCGCGTTTAGATATGAATATATTTAAAAACAAACCAATGCTTTTGATGAGTACTTCTCCGGGCGGCTTTGGCGGCGGCAATGTAATGAACAGTGCTAAACCTTTCTTTCCAAAGTGTGGAGCAGATGTGGTTGAAACATTTTCCTTACCTTCTTTTTATCAGAATTTTAATGATGCAACGGGTATAACAAATGCAGAATTAAAGACTGATCTTGAAAATAAAATTCTTGTTTTTAAAGCAAAACTTGGCATTAAATAAAAGCGTTTAACACTCATTTACTCACTATATTCTTATTCTGTATATTCACACAAAAATATTATTATATGAAATTATTCTTATCCGTTATTGTACTGCTATCTATCGTTTTCAGCACGTTTTCTCAAACCTTAAATACGCAAAAGCATGCCAATCAATTGGCAGAAGAAGGCAAATACAAACAAGCAATAACAGTTTTAGATAAAATTATAGAAACCAATCCTACTTCCGGAGCATATAGATTAAAATCAGATTGTCAGATGGAGTTAAAAGAATATGAAAATGCTTTTCTTACGTTGACTACTGCTATACGTCAAATGCCGGATTCCTCGGATTTATTTATGGCACGGGGTGTAATGCTGGAAAGATTCAGAATGTTTAATGAAGCAATCGATGATTTTACAATAGGATATAAAAGATGCAAAACGAATGAAGAGGCAGTAACTTTTTTAAGCAACAGAGGTGGAAGTAAGGTTAAGATTATGGATTATCAGGGTGCTTACGATGATCTTACCAAAGCTCTTACGATAGATTCTGCAAATTTGGCAACATTGATTAATCTTGCTCCGGTATGTAACCATTTGGGTAAAAACGATGAAGCCCTATTATATTTAAATAAAGCTGTAGCCATTGATTCTACAGATGCAGGTGTTTATGTTAATATCGGGTATAATTATCAGCAAATAGGCAAACATGAATTGGCTATACAGGCGTTTAACAAGGTGTTGGAGCTGAGTCCGAATGAGCCATTAGGTTATAGCAACAGAAGTTATTCCAAGTATAAATTGAATGATCTGAAAGGTGCAACAGAAGATATTAATAAGTCTATTAAATTATTCTCTACAAATTCGTATGCGTATAAAATCAGGGCATTGATTGAATTTGCTGAAGGCAAAAATAAAGCAGGCTGCGAAGACGTAAACAAAGCGCTGGAATTTGGATATGAGAAACAGTATGGCGATGAGGTTACGTTATTGCAGAAAAAGTATTGTAAATAAGGTTTTAGGGATATATAATATTTAGTTAATCAAACCTTAACATATATAAATTTTACGAGCATAATTTTTTTATTAACTAGGGAAAGATACTAGAGCAAATTTAATGACCTATTTAAAATGGACAGGAGTGATCCTGATTCTTTTAATCATTTACTTATCCGGACCGGTGCCTGTTGCTTCTGTTATTGATCCTGTTCCACTAACAATAACAGATTCAATAGGTGGTATTACCCGATTGGATTCTATCATTTCTATTCGTGAGAAAAGAGCTGCACATATAAGACCGGATAATAATGCCAGAATTATCTGGGCAGATTCATCATCGAAAAAAAAGACACCTTATTCAATTGTTTATCTTCATGGATTTTCTGCTTCACATGCAGAAGGTTTTCCAATACATAAAAATATTGCTGAACACTTTGGCTGCAACTTATACTTGTCGCGTTTGTACGCCCATGGTTTAAATGAAGACGAACCTTTATTAAGTCTTACCACAGAAAAATATATTGAATCTGCCAAAGAAGCTATTGCTATTGGTAAGCAATTGGGCGATAAAGTAATTTTATTTTCTACCTCGACCGGATCAACGCTTTCATTGATTCTTGCAGCGGATGATCCGGATATTGCAGCGCTGATCATGTATTCGCCCAATATAGATCTGTATGATTCCAAATCATTTCTTCTGACAAAACCCTGGGGGCTGCAATTGGCAAGAATTGTAGTAGGAGATAAGTATTACAGATTTGAAGCGTCGCCCGAGGCTCAAAAATACTGGAACACAAAATACCGGATCGAAGCTTTGATTGTGTTAAAAAGTATGATTGATGAAACAATGAATGAAGCAACATTTCGGAAAATTCATATACCGGTTTTTATGGGCTATTACTTTAAAGATGAAAGCCATCAGGACGATGTGGTATCCATTCCTAGGATGATGGAAATGTTTGAACAGCTTGAAACACCGAAAGCGTTAAAACGAAAAGTGAATTTTCCGGATGCCGGTTATCATGTCATCGGATCTTCCTATTGGAACACGAATACTAAACCAATAGAAGATTCAACAGTGAAATTTTTAGAAGAGATTATAAAATTGCAACCGGTAAAAAATTAAGCAGAAGATCGTATGTCAATAGCCATTATTTTAGCAGCAGGAAAAGGAACGCGCATGCGCTCTGCATTACCTAAGCCGATTGTGCCATTTAAAGGGAAACCAATTGTATCTTATCTGATAGACAGCTTTACACAAGCAGGTGTTGAAGATAAATATCTGATTGTTGGCCACGGAGCAGAAGAGGTGCGGAATGAAATCGGAGATGATGTTCACTATGTTTATCAAACAGAACAAAAAGGGACCGCCCATGCGGTGCAGCAGGTATACAAAACCATGGCATGGAAAGATACCAATGTATTTGTTTTTGTAGGTGATAGTCCATTGATTCAGGCAACGACAATTAAACAATTAGAAAAACATCACAGAGATACAGATGCAAGCTGTACATTTTTAACTGCAGTGTTTCCAATAGATTTACCATACGCACGGGTTATTAAGAGTAATACCGGTCAGCTGCTTGCTTGTGTTGAAGAAAAGAATGCCAGCCCGGATCAATTAAAAATCAGAGAACTGCTTACCTCACATTTTATTTTTAAAGGAAATGATCTGTTTCAACACCTGAATGAAATAAAGGCAGATAGGGACAATCAGGAATTTTATTTAACAGATATTATTCAAATTTTCTTAGATAAAGGCTTAAAAGTTGAGACGCTGCAAATTGATTCATACAAAGAATTGGTGGGTTTGAATACTCCGGAAGATATTCAATGGGCTGAAGACGCATTACTTTCTAACTAATCGTTATATGAAAACACTTGAACAATTAATTGAAACAACCCAGGAACATTTTGCTGAGTATTTTCATGAAGCGCCTTCTTTTGTAGCCTATGCTCCCGGAAGAATTAATATTATCGGAGAACACACAGATTACAATCAAGGCTTATCAATGCCTTGTGCCATTAACAGATGGATAACGGTTGGCATGTCTGCAAGAAGAGATGATATCATTCACATTACCAGTATCAATTTTGAATCAGAAATGCATTTGAACATTGATGCAGATTACGAACCTCAAAATATATGGGAAAAGTATATATATGGTTGTATCAAATTGTTTCGGGCTTCTTATAAGCTATCATCCGGATTCAATGCTGTAATTGTAGGGAATGTTCCTATTGGTTCGGGTGTGTCCTCTTCTGCAGCGCTTGAAGTTGCTTTTATAACAGCATTGAATCATTTGTCACAAACGCACCTGGATGGTTTATCGCTGATAAAATTATGTCAGCAGGTTGAGCACCAGTATTTACAGGTTAAGAGTGGTTTGCTGGATCAATATGCTTCTCAGTTTTCTATAGCCAATGAAGTACTCGTATTGGATTTTAACGATTTTTCTCATCAATACATTGCTGCGGATACGCAAGACTATGTGTGGGTTTTATGTGATAGTAAAGTAAAACGCACATTAGCCGGAAGCAAGTATTCTGAGCGGGTGCAGGAGACGCAGCAAGCTCTGGAAACATTGCATCAGAAATTTCCGGAGATAAAAGAATTCCGTGATATTGAAGAAGAACACATAGCCTTGTTAGAAGACATTACAAAACAAAAGAGAATACGTCATTACTTTACCGAAAATAAACGGGTGAGAGATGTTGTAAAAGCTTTTGAATCAAAGAACCTGGTATTGCTGGGTAAATTGATTACTGCTTCTCATATTTCTTTGAGAGACGATTATGAAGTGAGCTGTAAAGAAATAGATTACCTGGTTGAACAGGCGCTTGCCACAGAATACTGTATAGGAAGCAGGATCATGGGCGGTGGTTTTGGAGGTTGCACCATTAATCTGGTTAAAGAAAAATATGTACGTACATTCAGTGCAGATATGCAGAATATGTATTTCAACCGGTTTAATATAGAAGCAGAAATAAATACATATCAATCAGTAGACGGAGCAGGTATTTTCCCTGTATTATCAGATGTTCAGTATCATTCATGAGGACTTTGGCGGAATAGAAAAAATAAAATTATCTAATTCTAATACCGGAGAATATGTTTCAATCATTCCATCTTTTGGGGGAAATCTGAATGAATTGGTTTTATTGAAAAAAAAGAAATTGCATGAAATCATTGATGGAGATCGGTCTGTTTCTGGTTTAGAGGGGAATTCAATAAATTTTTATCGGGGAGCAAAACTAAGTCCTTTTCCCAACCGGATTAATGAAGGTCGTTATCATTTCAATGAAGTGGACTATGAACTTAAACGGAATGATAAACCGCATGCGCTGCATGGACTGCTATGGAACCGGCCGCTTTCTATTAAACATCAAAAAGCATCTGAAAAATCTGCCCGTCTTTTGCTCTATGCAAGTATAGAATCGTTGCACGATGGTTTTCCATTCAGTTATCAGATTGAACTGGAATATACGCTGGATGCGGTACAATTTTCATGTGCAACAAAAATCACTAATACGTCTGATGTTGAAATGCCGGTGGGAGATGGGTGGCATCCGTATTTTACAACAGGAACAAATATTAATACACTCAAGCTAACATTGCCGTCAAGTAAGCGGCTGGAGATGAATCAATCTATACCTACGGGAAAATACCTGCCGAACGATTTATATCCAAAAATTTCACAGATAAAAAGTGCGGAGCTGGATCATTGTTTTGAAATAGATACCGCAGATACTATTGTAGAGACGCGTTTAATTGATGAAGAAAAGAATGTTACCATTGTCTTATGGCAACGGGCAGAGGAAAAGGGTTATCAATTCATTCAGATATATACACCGCCTGACCGCAATTCCATTGCTATTGAACCTATGACATGTGCACCCGATGCATTCAATAACAAAAAAGGTTTGATTGTATTGTCCCCTAACGAAGAAATTATTTTTGATTTTGGAATAAGGCTGGAATGAAATTTTAAGGAGAATTTACTTTAATTCCATCAGTTCAACTTCTTCTTGTTCTTCAACTGTTACTTGATTTGTGGAGTCTGTCGCAAATTTTAAATAAGATCTGGCATTGCCGCTTAAATAGACGTTTGCTTTAAGAGAATCTTTTTCTGCTTCGGTCATTTGTTCCCGGCGAACCATAATATTAGCAAGCAGTCTGTAATAACCATCCATTTGTTTTAAATTCCCCTGTTCGTCAAACTTGCGTGTAAACTTTTTTGGGCTCGGTACAATAGAAGCCATATAAATGGCTTCGTTCCAGTTAAGTTCCTCAGGTGGTTTGTTAAAGTAGAATTGGCAGGCTTCACCAACACCATATACATTCGGTCCCCATTCAATGATATTAAAGTACACTTCCAGCATACGTTCTTTGCTGCTTAACCGAAGGTTCTCAATGAGCCAGACAATGATTACTTCTTCAACTTTACGTGAAACTGTTTTGTTTTTATTCAGATATACATTCTTGACCAGCTGCATGGATATGGTACTGCCGCCTCTTTTAAAACGTTTGGTCTTAATATTTTCAGAGATAGATTTTTTAAATGCATCTATATTAAAACCTCTGTGTCGCATAAAACCTCCGTCTTCAGAAGTTAATAAGGCATACACAAGATTTTGTGGTAAGCGATCATAACTAATATAATATGGGTTTGCCGACGAAATGCTTAAATTCCGTACAAACCGGTCGTTGTCGTATACAGGTAAGATAAAATCACTGTTGATTTTTGTCAGATTGGTTTCTCCAAAAGATATGATCTTGAAATTATTTTGTTTCAGATCAGAAACAAATTCAATACTATCCGGATGGTCAATGTCTACAGCAAGTTTAAACGTATAGTCTAGTTTTCCTTGTGTTTTTATTCCTCTAAGAGTTGTGAATAGGCCCTTAGGAAGCGCATTAAAAAAATCCTGTGCATTGAACCAGGGGGCTCGTATGCCCAGTTCAATTTTTCGCGAATCGGTTTTTTCATATCGGGCATGAATACCTGATTTAAATGAATTTATGGTAACGGATGAAAGACTATCAATTTCAACGGCTTCTTTTTCAACACGCAGTTTATAATCCAGCACAACATCTGAAAGTATGATTTCTTCCGGTGCAATCTTTTCCTGATTGATATAAGCCCCTTTTAATGCTACAGCAATATTGGCTAGTAATTCAGTATTGGATTGATCGGTTTGACTGAATGAACATACAATTTCATCAAAACCAACTTTTGCAGCCCATTTACTTTCTAAAAAAGGAAGTTGTATCCGCCCGGTATCTTTTTTAGAAATAGACAAATCAAATTGTCTGCGGCCCGCATCAATATTACCTTGTACATTAAAATTACAAATCCGTTTATCTTCCTTTAATATAATCGATGCCTGAATTTTGTGGTCATTTACATGAATATCGGGAATAGAAGTATGTACACTATCTGAATCTAGCTGGCAATAAATAGTAAGATCCTGCAAATCTATATCCCGTGGTATCTTTCCAAAAATACCATCCAGTATTCTGTCTGCAACCTGTGCGTAATTTTTATCTGAGGTATTGTTCTTATTTACACGTTTATTTTTGAAGAACATGGAGAAATTATCCTTGCCATCTTTTTGAATAATTTTAACGGTAGCATGATTTACAAAAAATCTATCCGGTCTTATTTTCCCAGCCAAAAGGGGAAGCAGGCGAATACTCACTTTTAATTTTTTTGATTGAAATAGTGCATCTGCTTTTAAGGGTTTAATCACCAGCTGATCTATTTCAATTTCTGAAATGCCATTAACGGATATAGACGCTACGGAAAGCTGCGTATTATATTGTTTTAAGAGTTTTTCGTTGGTTTTATGTACAGCATAATAGGCCAGATTATTTCTGAAAAAATATAAAATAGAAATACTAATGAGTAGTATACATGCAATACTGATAAGACCATATTTAACGATCTTGATTATATTTTTCTTGTGAACCATTGGGGCGCAATTTACAAAAATGGTTTTGTAAATTGTTTCCTGATGTGGTATTCATGTAGGTTCTGAAGAGGAAAAGAAGAAATGTATTAATCAAAATCCGGACAAGGGATTCGTTTTAATGGTTTTTTACGGGATTTAGGATTACCGAATAAAAATGTAATATTGAATTCATGAGCACCGCCGGTTTTTGCAGTTGTTAATTTGGATACGGTAAAATCGTAGCTATAGCCCATGCTTATTTGTTTGTATTTATATCCAAGTAATAGCACAATAGATTCATTATTGATTATTTTTTTTGAATAATTTTTAATCGGAATACCTCTGTACCATACTCCGAGCATGGTGTTGTTTAAAAGTGCGTACATGCCCAGATCCAATTGATCCGACTTTCCTTGAGATTTGTATTGTGCTGTTGGAATTAAATAAGATTTATGATTTTCATTTAATGAGTTTGCAAATGAATGACTTTTCAATAAAAACCTATATCCACCGGTTAAGCTGTATTTAGATGGGAGAGGGCTGTTGTCTCCGTAAAAAGACTGGTTGGGTGTATTCATGTGTGAGTATGCTAAGCTTACCCAGAATTTCTCAGAGTAAAATACTCCGCCTGAAGAAAGGTCCAGATAATTTTTTTTCTGATTCCCAAAAGGTTCTGCTGATGTTGAACTCACCAGTCCGTTCACGCTGTACTGATCGGGGAAGGTGAGCACGGAATAGTTTATATACCGGGATACAAAACCTGCCTGCAAGCCGGCCCGGAAAGAGTATTTTTCGTTGATACTTAATTCATACGAATATTGAAGACTGACATCGTTGGAGCTGATGTTTTTTCCTCCCTGAACATCGTGTGTAAATATAATACCGACTCCACTATTTGTTTTTTCAAAATAGTGATCAAATGAAACTACTGAAGTGGTATATCTGGCATCCAGCGAGGGCCATTGCAAACGTTGATGCAGAATAACTCTGTTTTTATGTGCACTTCCTGCAAAGGCAGGATTCAGATATAAGATGTTGGCGTAAAATTGTGAAAATTGATAATCCTGGGCACTGCTTTTGTATGCAATGCCCAGGATTATAATTACTATAAATAAATATTTATTCGTTGATTTCATTAATAGAAATTAAAAGCTCCCGAAAATTTCTTCTTCTTTGTGGCCTTGCTTGTTTTCGCATTCGCAGCATTTAATTCCTTCTGTTGTTTTGCATTTTTTTTCGTTGCTTTCTTAACATTCGATTCTCTGTTCTCAATATTTTCATTGGTTAAAATATGTGCCTGTTTGGCTAAAAAATGATGTGATTTTTCAGCTTTCTCACTTAGTCTATGAGCTTTGTTGGTTCGGTAGGTTTCTTTATTACAAGAAAACAATGCGAACAGAATGATAAGAAATAAAGACTGTTTCATTTTTTATTTTGTAATTGTTACACTGCCTTCGATCGTATATGGCCCTTTGTATTGATCGGAGTCACCTTCGTATTTTATAATATAAGGATATACCCCGATTGGCATTATTTCTCCTTTATATGTTCCATCCCAAAATACTGTTTTGTCTGTTGACAGAAAAATAACTTCACCCCAACGACTAAACACCGTCATAGAATAGCTGCCTACATGTTTTTCAAATACTTCATACAAATCATTTATATTATCTCCATTTGGCGAAAATGCATTTGATACGTATAATGTTGGTTTGCATATTTCAAAGACTGTTGTACTTGCTTTGATTTTGCATTGAAAACTATTTTTAATTAGAACGTCATACTTACCCGGAGTATAAACTACAAGTGTTTGTGTTTGCTCCTTGTTGGGCGACCACTGATAAAAATTATTAGGGCCGGCATCAAGTGTTATTGTATTACCATTATCTGAACAAAAAACGCTGCTTGCAGGTAATGATGTAGTCGGAAGCTGGTGTACGGTTACTTGAATATCGTTATTAGCAACACAATTTCCAAGAGATACTTTAATAAAATATGTACCGGCATTTGATGTTTGTATTGTTTTATTGGTAGACAGTACTGCATTATTGTATTTCCATTCAAATTGCACAGCAGAGGCCATATTTCCACTGATATTAGTTGGTGTAGCGTCCAATAGGGCAATTGAATCTGCACAAATTGCAGCATCCTGAACCGTCAGAATAGGCACCGGAGTACCTAAGGCAATGATGCTGTCTTTATTTTTACAGCCATTTCCATCAGTACCTTCAACATAATATTTAACGGGAGAGGAGCTTGCAGCTACTTGTGCCGTTGTTCCGGTCTGAATGATTGATCCGCCAATGGTGTACCAGGTGTAGCTGAGCCCGGTCACAGGCGTAGTGTTTAATGTTATAGAAGTGCCCAGACACGCAAATGATGAATCGGGACTTGAAAGAACAGGTTTAGGATTTACCGTAATTAGAACATCTTTACTGCAGCCTGAAGTTTGATACGTTAATGTATAGGTACCCGCAGTGCCAATAGGTAATGAGTTACTTGCAGCGCCGGACTCTACAATAGTATTATCTAATTTCCATATATAGTTTGCGTTAACAGCAGGAATACCCGATGCATTAGCATTCAATGTTAATCCGGCATCGTAACAGAATGGGCCTCCCGGATTGAGTGTTGGAAGATCGTATGTCTGTATAAAAACGGTATCAGTACTTGAGCAGTTGTTTGCCGTGCTTGCTTTCAGTACATAATTACCGGCAGTTGATACGCTATGCAGCAGAGCAGTATTTTGTAAAGAAAGAATATTCTGTGAAGGGATTGCATACCATTTGTATGAAGCAGTGGCACTACCCGAGCCAACCAACGCATAATCTGTTGCTTTGCAAATCAATGTGTCATTTCCTGCATGAACGGATGGAATAGGAGTAATTTTTATTGAAAGAACATCTGAAGAATCCGGACATACGCCTTTTTTTGCCGTTAGTGTCAGGTCAATCTGCGAAGAATTTATTTCATTTGCATTTAGCGTATAAGTAGTTGTTAATGCATTGTTCGGCATGAAATTCCCATTACCTCCTGTCCACATAAGTGTGGCTGTATTGTCTCCCGTAGCAACGATATTTACTGTTTGTACGCCTTCACAAATTGTTATTGGCGCACCGACTTCTATGGCAACCGGTGTGTTGAATGCCAGATTGATTGTATCAGCATCTTGTTGACAAACGCTGATGCCGGTTGATGTATATACAAGATTGATATTTCCTGCTGCAATATCGGCAGGGGATAAGGTATAATTGGTAACACTGCTTGTTGCTGCTGTAAATGTTCCGTTGCCTCCGGTCCATACGCCTGATGCAGCATTTATAAGTGTTGCTGTAAGATGAAATGTTTTATTGGTAGAACAGATTGTTTGATCCGTACCTACGTGAACGATCGGAGCTCTCTCAAACGAAATACTAATGGTATCATCTTCTTGCGGGCATGCACGGATTCCCGTAGATGTAAATATCAGATTGATGTTTCCCGCTGTAGTGTCCGCTGTGGCTATTGTATAGTTTGTTGATGTATTTGTTGCTGCTGCAAATGCTCCGTTTCCACCAGACCAGATACCAGTTGCTGCATTTGTAAGTACAGCAGTTACCGGTATGGTTTTAGCAGTGCCACATAATTTTTGATCTGTACCTAATTGAACGACCGGAGGTTTTTCGAATGAGAAGTTAATGGTATCATCTCCCTGCTGACATAATCTGGTGCCGGTAGAAGTAAATATCAGATTGATATTTCCCGAAGAGATGTCTGCCGGTGATATTGTATAATTTGTTGACTTGTTTGTTGCTGCGGCAAATGTTCCGTTACCGCCTGTCCAAATGCCTGTTGTAGCGTTTGTAAGTATAGCAGATAACGGAATTGTTTTAGTAGTACTGCAGATTGTTTGATCTGTTCCTAACTGAACAACCGGAGCTTTTTCAAATAAAATTTTAACGGAGTCTACAGCAATAGGGCATGTGCCTATTGCGATAGACTGCAGATATAGTTTTACAAAACCCGCGCTGCGTTCTGCCGCAGTTGGCGTATATGTTGGATTTAGAATATTTCTTGAAGGAGAGAATGTTCCGGTACCTCCGGTCCATGTGCCTCCGGCTGTTGCATCAACGGCACCACTTAACTGAAAAGCACTGATCTGTTCACATACTAAACTGTCGTTCAATGCACCGGAAGGATTCCTATTATCTGCATCAACTACGGCACTTGGCATGTCGAATGAAAGTTTATCCGTTACAATATTCGGATACCACCAGGTATTGATCGTTTCAGGACATTCCACTTTGCAATTGTTATCGCCCCGGTTTTTCCATTTATGACAGCCCGTTGTACTTGCACAACCGGTAAGGTTTACTTTTGCATCCAATGCAGTACCTGCATTGATTGCTGTATCATCCCAATACAGGCTTGGTTGCGGACCGGCCGGACGAATCAGTTCAACGATGTATCCGTTAACATTGGACTCAACATCATAAAGCGGTAAATGCGTAACACCATTCAAATAATTTATTTCAATCGGAATGCCGATGATGTTTGTAACTAAGTTGCCTTTACCATCTTTGCTGTTCCATGGAATACAGTTTTTGCCTGCAACAACATCAGTAATAATTAATAAATCAGATGTGTTTGCCTGATATCCGGGAGTACCGTTTAAGTCCAGTACAATCTCTGTTTTGCCCGGTTTATTTACTGTAATGTTGATACATCTGTTTGCCGGATCACATCCGGTAACTACTGTAGGAGCGGAGATGCTGCCAAAGCTCCCGGTCGGGTAACAATCATTATCCGGGTCATTTAGAAAAATCTGATATTCCGGCGAGGTAAAATCTCCGACTTTACTTGCGCGGTCTACGGCAAGATTGCCTGTATTGGACAAACCGGTTGAATTTGCTGTAATAACAGCACCATAAGGCTGCATGCCATTAAAATCAATCGATGTAACAATACTATCTTTAGACAGAATATACATTTTAGCCGTGATGGGATTGTTGGTAGCTCCGCTATTCAGATCCCATGAGTACGACCACAACCTGCCGGGTTTGGCAGTTGTGCCTGAAGCCACAGTAATATCAAACAAATCGAAGATACGTTGAGAACTTCCGCTTGCTGTATTGGTAGGAATTGTTGTGGCAGAACCGGTATTGAATTCAATGTAATAATCACCGGCAACAAGAGAGGTGTAACTCATGGCATCATATCCGCTCGCTCCAACAAGTTGAGAGGGGCCGGCTACGGCTTGGTTGTAGGTTGAAATAAATCCGGTGCCGCTTGAAGGAATTGCTTGAGCTGCAACAACAATATTTCCTGACGGATCTTTTAATCGAAAGTATACATCGTTGTCGGGTTGATTAAATCCAAATAATATTTTTTCACCAGCGGTACAGATGTGAATATATAAACGGTTTAATACCGGTGCATTATACGTTGCAAATACTCTTCCGCGATCATATATCTGGATATAACCAAAATCTGCGGAAGTGGGTCTTAACTCTTTTGTTCCTTCTGCAGACAATTTGCTTACAGTCAGTAAAAGTAAACAGATACAAATAAATGATTTTTTTAAAAGAGTAAGTGTGCGTTTGTGCCCAATAAAACTACCGCTTGGGAATCTTGTATCTTGAAAAGCATGCTGTAAAAAAAAGGATATATACTTCATGTCGTATTTGTTTAAGAGTCATTTAATATTTTCCCTTACATATAATACAAACCCAACCTGAAAAAGTAACGGAATCTTAATAAGATTTATTTAAAAATAAACTTGTTTAAATGCTCTGATTAATAGTTGTTTATATTCATTTTTGAGAGAGGCATAAATAAAAAAAGGACTGTATCGTTGCGATACAGTCCTTTTGAATCAATTTGATTTGGATTAGTTGATCGAAATCAATTCAACATCAAATATTAATGTCGTATGCGGCCCAATCAATTCGGATGCACCACGGGCACCGTATGCTAAATTTGAAGGAACATACAATTGCCATTTTGAACCTGTAGGCATTAATTGTAAGGCTTCGATCCAGCCTGCAATAACTCCATTCACAGGGAAAGTAGCCGGTTGTCCGCGTTCTACAGAGCTGTCAAATACAGTACCATTGATTAGCGTGCCGTGATAGTGTGTCGTTACTTTATCCGTAGCTTTTGGTTTTGGACCGTTTCCTTCAACCAGTATTTTATATTGTAAGCCGCTTGGAAGCATTATAACATCTGACTTAGCGCCATTTGCTTTTAAAAATGCTGTACCTTCTTCAATGTTTTTTGCCTGCTTGCGTTCCTGCATGCCCTGGAAGTATGCGTTCAGAATCTGGCCGCCTTTTGCTTCATCTATTTGTAAGGTATGATTGTTAAATACGTCATTTAAAGCAGCAACAAGTGCATCCAGATTTAAATCGTCGAATCCTTGATTTTTAAGACTTGTTGCAATGTTTACGCCCAAGCTGTAACTAACCTGGTCTTTTTCTGTAGTGTATGCCATTTTAAATAAAATTAATTTTGAGTACACAAGTTCTCATTAAAATCCCAAATAACAAAAAACACAGATGTAAATCCCATTCGTCATGGCGAAAACAAAAAACAAATTCCAAACAGCTAAAGATAAGCCGTTTGGAATTTGTTTTTTGTTATTTGGAATTTTGCTGCTACTTAGAGTATCGTAGTATAGGGTTTTAGCCGAATGATACCAAGTTTATTCAGGAAGCGCATCATTTGGTAGCCCGAATCAAATTCAAACCATTTTATAGAATTGTTCGGATTTTGAGGATTTGCGTGGTGGTTGTTGTGGAACGATTCACCCCAGAAAACTAAATCAACAGGTAATATATTTTTAGATGTATTATTCATCTTGCAGTTTACATAGCCAAAGCGGTGTGCCCACCAGTTAACAGCTGCACCTTGAAAAGAACCCATTAAAATAGTAATAGGAAGGAATAAGAACATCCACCATTGCGTAGCAAATGTTACATAGATCATAATGTATACAAATATCCAGGCGAAACGTGCATAGAACGTATGTGCATATTTTTCAAACAAAGGCCAGTCCGGTAGATTTTTTGTAAAGCATTCCTTCACTTCAGTTTTACCAGTGTACACATCAATATAGTTATTGCGTGTCTGCCACATCATCATCAGCATATTAGATGAATTTTGTGGAGAGTGCGGATCTTGCGGAGTATCTGTATGTGCATGGTGCAGACGATGCATTTTACCGTATGCATTAGCACTTATATAAGAAGAACCTTGTGAAATGAAACAACCGATATAGAAAATTCTTTCCCATGTTTTAGACATAGTAAAAATTCCGTGGGCAGCATATCGATGGTGGAAAACTGATTGAAAAAATAATGAAACGTACCAATGGATTACAAGGAAGGCAAATATTATCATGCTCTACTTTTAAGGTTAATGTTAGAGTAGAGACACCGCGCCAATTCCCGTCTGGGAAGGTAGTTCTATTTACCGGATATAACTACAAGTATTTGTTTTATATTCGTAACCGGCATGTTATCAAGCTATTTGATTTTTTATAACGGCTGCATAATATACATAGTATTGTATAATCAGGTTTGAAAACAAGGATTCACATTAATTGAAATACTTTTATCTTTACAGCCAGATTTAGTAATCCTCTCATGAAAATTAAGCTAACACCTATTTCTAAAGATTATTCCAACCTGCGTTTAGAAGAAAGAGAATATGAAAATACATTATTCTCGAATTGCGATTTTACAAATAGCAGATTAAACGGAGTAGAGTTTATTGATTGTACGTTCGAGAATTGCAACCTGAGCAACGCATCATTAGAAGCGGCTTCGCTTAAAAATTGCACCTTTATTGAATGTAAAATGCTGGGACTGTCTTTCTCTCAAACACGTGATTTTGGTTTTGAGATTCATGTTCAGCATTGCAACCTTTCTTTTGTGTCGTTTGATAAGAAAAAATTATATAAAAGCTCGTTTCAAAACTGCAATATGGAAGGAGTAAATTTTACTCAGGCAGATATTTCTAAAAGTAAACTAAGCCATTGCAATCTGGTTGATGCATTATTTTCCAATACAAATTTAAGTGGCGTTGATTTCAGAACGAATACCAATTTTATTATTCATCCTGAAGCAAATAACATTAAGAAAGCGCGCTTTCAATCACAGGATCTGGCTCGTTTGCTGACAGCGTATAATATAGTGATTGATTAAAATTACACCAGTTTCGGACCATCGAAACTGGTGTATACACAAAAAATACTTAAACACAGGCTAAACAATTATGCGAATAGCGATATCTATAATAAGGTTAGTTAACATAACGCCTGTGCAGATTGAATGATGTAAAAGTAGGGCGAATCTTTTACCTTAAGGTAATCATATTGATAACGAACAATTACCAATCGGGCATCGGGCAGGAGTGAAGTACATATTGCCTTAATATAGAGCAGCATTAATGGTTGTATGCCTTTTAAAGCCACTCTTTTTTAATACCTTTACCTAATAGTAGATTTTATGCAGGATACTTCCATTCGATTGAATAAAATACTTGTTATACAAACCGCTTTTATCGGCGATGCTATTTTAGCTACGGCATTGCTTGAATCCGTTTATCATTCTGTTCCAGATGCTTCTATTGATATATTGGTAAGAAAAGGAAATGAATCGCTTTTTCAACAACACCCTTTTATAAAAGAAGTATTGATCTGGGATAAAAAACAATCGAAGTATAAGAATTTATTTGCATTGCTTTCTACGATCCGATCTTCTGAATATGATGTGGTTATTAATCTGCAGCGTTTTGGTGCAACCGGGTTTTTAACGGCATTTTCAGGCGCAGGAATTACTGTTGGTTACAATAAAAATCCATTCTCTTTTTTATTTACAAAGAAAATATCCCACGTATTAGATCAAGGTTTACACGAAGTTGATCGTAATAATAAACTGGTTGAATGGTTTGCAAGTGAATTGCGCAGGCAGCCCAGGTTATATCCAACAGCTCAGCATTATGTAAAGGTACAGCCGTATCTGGACAAGCCTTTTATATGTGTGGCACCTAATTCTGTATGGTTTACAAAACAATATCGGGAACATAAGTGGATCGAATTTTTAAATGAAATTCCAACTGCATATAATATTTACTTATTAGGCGCACCGGGCGACGCAGAAAGCTGCGAACGTATAAAATCTCAGACAACCAACAATAAAAATATAACTATACTTGCCGGTAAGTTGTCGTTTTTAGAATCGGCGGCACTAATGGAAAAAGCAGTAATGAATTATGTAAATGATTCAGCACCCATGCACATTGCATCTGCTATGAATGCACCTGTTGCTGCAGTATTTTGTTCCACAGTACCAGCCTTTGGTTTCGGTCCGCTATCAGATCAATCCTTTAACATTGAAACAAAAATTACGTTAACCTGCCGTCCCTGTGGTTTACATGGTAAGAAAGCTTGTCCGGAAGGACACTTCAATTGTGCTGAGGGGATCGGGAAGGAGCAGCTTTTAGAGGTTCTAGTTTCTAGGTACTAGTTACACTAGTTGCCAGTAATTGGCTGTTCAGATATTGAGATAAGAAATGGTTTTTAGTGAATAAATGGCATTGATACTAATACTTCAAAAAATATTCTTTTGGCACTATTATAATATGGTTCTGAACAATGAAGAAATATTTAGAAAAAAATATAGACATGGCTCAAGGAGCATACTGACTTTTAGAGCGGCGTTAGGTGTTTCAGGTATTTTTGTATTCAATTATTGTTCAATATTAATTATTATTGGTGAAATAATGAATAGTGATATTGGCCCATATTTTTTTTCATCAATACTTATACTCCCAATCACAACCTATTTCACAACCACTCAAAAACATTTTAAAAGACTTATGTTGCGTAATTTAAGGGAATATTATTTTAATAATAAAAAAGAACTAGCCCGTAAATTATATACGTATATTATCTGTAGTATTCTTCTTTGGCTTATGTTAGTCTTTACGTATAAAAAGCATTAGTCTTGTCTTAAATTTATAAGATAAAGGCAAACTTTTAATTAGAGAAGAAAAAATCAAAGCTCTAATCGTTAACAATTATCTCCATTGTCTAGCAACTAGTACCTGGAAACTAGCAGCTCAAAAACGAAAAAGCCCACGATTTAAATCGTGGGCTTTTTCATTTTTGAGCCTCCTGTCGGGATCGAACCAACGACCTACTGATTACAAGTCAGTTGCTCTACCAGCTGAGCTAAGGAGGCTTTTACCCGAATCGGGAGTGCAAATATAAGAACGTTTTTTATAAAACCAATTAATGCCTTTGAAGATTTATGTAATAAGAAGTAGGGAGTACAGAGTACTAAGTACTAAGACGATTAACTTTTTTTCTTATATGCGTATTTTGCTTGATGACTAAATTATTGAATGGCACTTCTGAGTTGTAATATCTTTGTACTTCATACTCTGTACTTAGTACTTTTAATTGGGTATAAAACAAAAAAAACGGTTCACAACATGTGAACCGTTTTCAAATTAAGAGCCTCCTGTCGGGATCGAACCAACGACCTACTGATTACAAGTCAGTTGCTCTACCAGCTGAGCTAAGGAGGCTTCTTTCCTTAAGGGAGTGCAAATATAAGAAGCTTTTTTTTTATTGCAATAGCTATCATGAAAAAAGTCAAAAAATACTTATCAACCTGTTGAAAACTTTACCCGCTTTTAGCTTCACTTAAACTCGGTAAACAAGCAGATTTTCACTATCTTGTATCGTTATTTTAAATAATAAATTACTACAGAAAATATATGTCGGATCAACCTGTTTCGGGCGGTACAAATATCATCCCAATCAATATTGAGGATGAAATGAGAGGTGCTTACATCGATTATTCCATGTCTGTTATTGTTTCAAGAGCATTACCGGATGTGCGTGATGGTTTAAAGCCTGTTCACCGCAGAGTTTTATATGGTATGGAAGACTTAGGGGTGCATTACAACAAAGCCTATAAAAAGTCTGCCAGAATTGTTGGGGAAGTATTGGGGAAGTATCACCCGCATGGTGACTCTTCTGTTTACGACACAATGGTTCGTATGGCTCAGGAATGGTCGTTACGTTATCCAATGGTTGACGGACAAGGGAACTTTGGTTCTGTTGATGGTGATTCCCCGGCTGCGATGCGTTATACGGAAGCCCGTTTAAAGCGTATTGCAGAAGAGATGTTGGCAGACATCAATAAAGATACCGTTGATTTTCAACCCAACTTTGATGACTCTTTACAGGAGCCTTCTGTACTTCCTGCAAAAGTTCCGAACTTATTGATTAATGGTTCTTCCGGTATTGCCGTAGGTATGGCTACGAATATGGCACCGCACAATATCACGGAAGTAATCGATGGTGTAATTGCCTATATCGATAACAACGAGATTACTATTCCTGAATTGATGGTACATGTGAAGGGACCTGATTTCCCGACCGGTGCAACAATTTACGGATATCAAGGCATTCGCTCTGCATTTGAAACAGGCAGAGGCCGTATTGTGATCCGTTCCAGATCAACCATTGAAACAACATCTACCGGCAAAGAACAAATCATTGTATCTGAAATACCATACATGGTAAATAAGGCAGCAATGATCGAGAAGATTGCCGGTATGGTAAACGAAAAGAAAATTGAAGGCATCAGCGATATCCGCGATGAATCGGATAGAGACGGGATGCGTATCGTTTTCGATCTGAAAAGAGATGCCATTGCAAACGTTGTACTAAATAACTTATTCAAATATTCTCAACTGCAATCTTCGTTCAGTGTAAATAACGTTTGTCTTGTTAAAGGCAGACCAATGACATTGAACCTGAAAGAAATGATTGAGTATTTCGTAGAACACCGCCACGAGGTTGTTACACGCCGTACCCAATTTGAATTAAATGAAGCAGAGAAGAGAGCCCACATCTTACAAGGGTATTTAATTGCACTTGATCACTTAGATGAAGTAATTAAACTGATCAGAGAATCACACGACCCGGAAGCGGCACGTATTGGTTTGATGTCGAACTTCGGCATGTCTGAGATTCAGGCGAAAGCAGTACTTGACTTAAGACTGCAACGTCTTACAGGCATGGAGCGTGATAAGATTATCAAAGAATATGAAGAGATCATGGCTTTGATTAATCGCTTAAAAGAAATTCTTGCAAGCAAAGAGCTTCGTATGAATATCATCAAAGAAGAATTGAATGAAATGAAAGAGCGCTACGGAGACAAACGTAGATCGGACATTGTTCATGCTTCAGATGATATCAATATTGAAGATATGATTCCGGAAGAGCAGATGGTAATTACCATTTCACATGAAGGATACATCAAACGTACAGCATTAACAGAATACAGAACGCAAGGAAGAGGCGGAGTAGGTTCAAAAGGAGCAGGTTCTAAAGAATCTGATTTCACCGAACACTTATTTGTAGCGTCTACACATAATTACTTATTGTTCTTCACAGAATTCGGTAAGGTATTCTGGCTGAAAGTGTACGAAATTCCTGAAGGCGGCAAAACTACCAAAGGAAGAGCCATACAAAATGTAATTCAGATTGAACCGGGCGATCAGGTACGTACCGTTATCAATGTGAAAACATTGGACGATGCAGATTACATCAACAACAATTACCTGGTAATGTGTACCGAACAAGGTACAATCAAGAAAACCACGCTTGAAGCTTATTCAAGACCACGTGCTGGCGGTATCAATGCCATTACCATTCACGATGGGGACCGTTTACTGGATGTTAAAATGACATCGGGCAGCGATGAACTTGTAATTGCCTTACGTTCGGGTCGTGCCATCCGCTTCAACGAAAGCAAAGTGCGTCCGATGGGGAGAACTGCTGCGGGTGTAAAAGGCGTTACCTTAGCAAGTGATGCAGATAAAGTAGTCGGACTGGTTGCTATTAGTTCTCCGGATACGACTCTATTGGTTGTTTCAGAAAAAGGATATGGAAAACGTTCCGATATCGAAGATTACCGTGTTACTAACCGGGGAGGTAAAGGAGTTAAAACCTTAAACATCTCGGAAAAAACCGGTAACCTGGTAAGTATCCTTGGGGTGAACGATCAGTATCAGATCATGATCATCAATAAATCAGGTATTACCATCCGTATGGCAGTATCAGATCTTCGTGTAATGGGCAGAGCAACACAAGGTGTTCGTCTGATTAAAATACAGGAAGGCGATTCAATTGCATCGGTTGCAAAATTCGAATTTACCGATATTATCGACGAAGAAGGTGAATTAGCTAAACCGGATGAAGCCGATGTAATATTAGCCGAAGATGGTGCTGTTGACGATGTAGAAGATGAAACAGAGGATGAGAGCACTGAAGATTCTACCGAAGAATCGCCAGAATAAATTAAAATAAGATACTTAAAATAAGTTATTTATAGTCAAAACCATAAACCTTTAGTATAGGTTTATGGTTTTGGTGTTTAATAAAGCAAACAGGCTGTTTTTACTTATACATCAAGCAACTATTTCAGTCTATGATTGGTAAAAAAGACCATTCGATCTTGTTTTTTTCTATATGTTTAACGAGCATTTTTTTTCTGCTGAGCTTATGTGGAATTCTGCATCATGAACTTTGGATTGACGAAGCACATAGTTTTCTTATAGCAAGAGAAAGTCCCCAGTTAATAGATTTGTATCACAATGCCAGACAGGAAGGGCATCCTCTCGTTTGGTATATCATTTTATGGGGTATTCATGCATTCAGTCAGGATGTTTTGTATATGCAAATCGTGCATATACTGATATCATCTGTAACTGTTTTTTTTATGGCCTATTGGGCACCGTTCAATAAAATCAAAAAAATCTTATTCGCTTTTAGTTATTACTTCTTTTTTGAATATAATATCATTAGCCGCAATTATAGCTTGTGTCTATTATTTGTAACGCTATATCTGATTCTTGTTTTAAGAACGCACAAAAACTTTCTTGCTCTTGCAATTGTTTTGGCTCTGTTGGCAAATACTCATTTTTTAGGGCTTATATTTTCAGTTCTGCTTATGTTAGCAACAGGTATGATTTGGTGGCGTTCGTCCGATCAATTATCCCAAACACTAAAACCTTTGATTATACCATTTTTAATTTTATTCACGTCATACTGCGTATGTATTTTGTATGTGATGCCAGAAGAGGCTTCTATGTTTTCAAAATTTGAACGTAACGGATATTTGTCCTTCAAAAGATTGAGTGCATGTACCATTATATTGAAAGGATTGTTTCAATTTCCTTATGTAGATAATACCTCCTGGAATACAAATATATTTACAGCAAATAAAGGGATAGGTTTTTTACTCACTATAATTGTTAGCGTTGTTTCAGTAAAAGCATTTATTAACAGGCCGCTTTCCTTGTTTATATTTTGGAGTACAGTACTTACGTTTTCCTTATTCTTTTATCTTGAATTGATGCATGTTTATGCCGTAAGGCATTGGGGATTTGTGTTTATTGGTTTTTATGCAACGATCTGGTTTGCAGAAGGATTAGATCAACGTAGGTTTTTACGTATTCTGAATAGTCTACAGATTCCAACTTTCTTAACTCGTAATTCGACGAAGTGGAGGGAGATCTTTTTATATACTGTCTTGTTTGTGCAGGTATCTGCTTCAATATATATGTATATGTGGGATTATTACAATCCATTTTGTAATGCTAAAGCTGTAGCTGGCTATATAAAAGAAAATAAACTTGATAAGGAGCTGATCATTGTAAGTAATTATTCTTCAGGAATTGCACTAAATGCCTACGTAGGAAAAAATAAATTTTATTACCCTGAATACCATGGATTTGGAACATACGGTGTTTGGAGTATTTGGCCAAATACTATTGGCTCACAAGAATTGCTTCATGAAATTGAAACATGTAAAAAATTAACAAAGAATGATACTGCCTTATTGGTCTTAAATGATTTGATGTATGCAGACCCCACACTTACATTTACAGATTCATTGAATTTTAATATCAAATATTTAACGGGATTTGATAAAAGTTATGATGCTCAGGATAAATATCAGTTATTTTTAGTCACTTATAAATAATATTTTCCCTGAAGGGAAGACTCATATCGATCTGTTTCTGATATTTTATAGGATGAAAGAATTAGGAGTTTTATTGAAATAACTGTTCAAAAGGATATATTTATACTTCGGTACTTAATCTTTACAATCGATGAATCGTTTTCTTGCGTTCGTTTTCCTACTTGCGTCCTCATTCATGGTACAAGCACAGGTTGCTATCTTAACAAATGCAATTTTGTACCGCAACGACGGTGATCTGGTTAAAGCGAAGGAAGAAATTGACAAGGCCTGCGTTAATGAAAAGACGATTTCCATGCCTAAGACCTGGTTTTATAAAGGGATTATTTATAAGGAAATCTATCAGTCTCCCGCACCTGAAATAGCAGCGCTGGATCCGAATGCACTGGATAAATCATTTGAAGCATTTAATAAAGTACTGGTTTTAGAAAACCCTCCGGCAGAATTTACTAAGAAAACTCAGGACGCGTTAAATGATATCTGGGTAATTTCGATCAACAAAGGCGTTGGTTTTTATCAGACGCAAAGCTATACAAAAGCACTTACAGAGTTTCAACGTGCGCAGGTTATAAAACCATCGGATACAACTGCTTATATATATGCCATGTATTCTGCAGATGAGCTTGGTAATCATGCGTTGGCAGAGCAGTATATCACTAAACTTGCGCAGTTAAATTATGTGAACGATGCCATCTACTATGTGCAAATCAGCAATTTAATGAATAGGAATGTACTTGATAGTGCATTGCTTCTTTCCAATAAAGCGATCTTGAAATATCCGAATGATGTGCCGCTCATTACACAACAGACACAATTGTTCGTTATGACAAAGCAACATCAAGCTGCGATTAAAAATTTGACGGAGCTTTTAAAAATGAATCCCGGCGATGTATCGCTTTTAATTAATATCGGAACGCAATATGATGAATTGAACGATATTGATAATGCAAAGGCTACCTATGGAAAGGTGCTGGCGCTTGACTCAATTAATTTTGTTGCGAATTATAATATGGCAGTTTATAGTATGAACGATGCCGATGCCATTGCACAGAAAATCAATAAGTACGATAGCGGACAAAGGGCAATTAACAAAAACTATATGCCCAATAAGACAATGGATCCATTGCGCATTGAGCTGAAAAATCAGTTGATGGTTTGTAAAAAGTACTATACAAAAGCAAGAGTCTCTGCCAGAAACGACGCAGATAAAAAGAATATTGATGTTATAATGACAAATATTAATTCGTTTCAGGAGCAGTATTTGTAATTCAATGCGATTAATTTTTCAAGTTATTCATATCGTTATGATAAAATTAAGTTTACCACTATTAGCACTTTCGCTTATTTTTATGTACATCGATGATGCTGCCACAAAAGGGGGGCTGCTGTAAGTATTCCGTCTGATACTGTTTCGGTAAATCCTTTTCACGTGCGTTTTATAAAAGAAGACGGAAAACCAGTAGATTTTAAGATCGGTATTAATAGCGAATCATTAACAAATATTACTATAAAGGTTAACAATCCTTACCAATTAAAAATAGTAGAAGTGATGCTGGTTAGGTGTAAAAGGCCTGTAATGTTGCAGCGTCTCAATGGCGGGGAAGAGGTTGTTATTACGAAAGATTTTTTTTCATCTTCCGTGCAACCTGGCGACAGATTAATGATTGAATTCAAGTCTGTAACAGTTACAGACAGTAAGGGTGTACTCGTTCCAGTAGTTCTTGATATGCCTATATTTAATATTCCACTGATTTAAAATCTTGTAGATTTTCAAACCTGTTTTGCTAACGTGCAGAATAAATAGAATCTATTTTAATCTCTCCTTAAGAGTCTTATAATATTTATTGCCGGGAGGGAAGTTTCTTTTTGCCCGGCTTACCAGCAAAGCCCTTTCTTTTTGAATGGCTTTCTTCTTATTGGCATCGCTTTCTTCTTCTATAAGGTCAGTATACTTTTGAAAGAGCCGTATATACTGATTACACAAATTAGGTTCCAATACTTTAAGTATCCTTGTGTCTGTTGTTTTGCGAAATTCACTTAGTGATTTTTCCAGCATTAAAAGATAGGTATTGTAATAACTTACCAGCGAATCAACGGAATATTTAATGGAATCCAGGTTTGTATTTTTCTTTATGTATTCACTTTTATAATAATACAAGGTGCCCGAAATAAGATGTGCTTTCTTGGCCGCATATTCAACATTAGCATTAAATGCTTTATGTGAACCTTTTGCTTTTAACAAGAGACCGGTTGCAATATTGGTAGATTTAATCAACGAATCCAGATCGTATAAGGATAGCGTTTTAAACTTCAGGGAGTCTTTTCTTAGCTCATGTATAGTAGCGTTAAGCATGGCAAATGCTAACGGTGAAGTATTAAGCGGATTGAATACCATTGCTTTTTGTCCTTCATCGATGGTTTGTTGTATGCTGTCTTGTGTGAGAAATACCTGTATACTATCGTTGTAGTGAAATCGGGGAGAGGGATATTGTTTTAACTGTTCTGTAATTTTTTTATCACCGGCAGTAAATGTTTTTAGTGAAACAGGGTTTTCCAATAATTGCCACATAGGTGTTTGCGGTAAATGTTTCACCACAAAATTCTGTGGATTGACTTCAAAGTATGAAGCACTATAGGACGGTTTAAATTTATGTCCTTTTAATCCGCCACTTCCCCAGGTTACATCTACCAGATACCAGGCAGAATCAAGTTTCACCAGATTCCATGCATGATCAGACCAGCTGAATGTTTGTCCGTTTTTATATCCAGCACCTTTGCTGTATCCGGTAATCATTCTGCACTCAAGGTTAAGTTTCGTGCACATATATCCATAAAGCATAGAATAGCCTTTGCAAATGGCTTTTCTTTTTTTGAAAACTTCTTCGGGTTTTTCATAACTCGACAAGTCTTTCAGATAACCTTTTACATCGTATTTTATGTTATGCGCAATCCAAAAATACACTCCATACGCTTTTTCGTGATCGTTTTTACCGTGTTTCTGAATAAAAGAGATTACTTGATCCAATGATTGTAATTCATTTTTTGAAGCATCATTTATTGCTGCAGTAATTTCTGTGTATTGAGCAACTGAAAAAAAAGAAGATAGCAGAAAGGACAATAGAAACGTGAGTTTTTTAATTCCTATTTGTATGCGTAATGGGAAATATGGCATTTGATATATGTTAACGATTGCAGAAAATAACCTTTAAAGCAATATACTTAAATCTATAAGACATAAAAACCAAATCAGCATAGGAGGGTAGATGCAGCAGGCATATTTCATTTAGAATGGGACTAATATGTATAAAAGTGATTAAATTGTACTATGTGAGAACCGGGCTCAGGGAGTTCTTGCCGAATCAGATTTCCATATTTATTTTATGAGTGAAAATACGATAGCGGATTTTTTAGCAGGTAAATCAGATCATACCCGAATGCTTTTTGACCATTTCATTACAGCATACCATAAAATTGGGAAGATTGAAATCCATCCTGCCAAAACCATGATTGGTATTGCCAATGGGCACAAACGCATTGCATGGATCACACAGCTGGGCAAGAATTTTATACATGTGGTTTTTCCTTTTCAGCAACCATACAGCGACAATCTTTGCTTTCAGAAAATAGCGCAGGTGCCCGGCGATAGCAAACAGTTCAATCATCATTTTCGAATGTATCTGCCTGAAGATGTGAATAAGGAAGTGCTAAATTTTATGAAACTTGCGTATAAAGAAGAAAAATAATTTTGCAATCAGAATTAATCAGAATTATTTCCGAGCATTCTTTTTACAGCATCCTGTCCGTATTTAACCCGGATCTTATCCATCGCTGCATATAAGCTTTGTGTTTTTTCCGGTGCTTCAAACAAGCTTGCCTGATAGTTTCCATGAACCAGATTACTCAATCTGACACCAATCAAACGTACATATTTTTGTTTGTTATAAAGCGAATCAAACAGTGCCGTGATCTTTTCCATCAGTACAGCATCCGAAGATGTATAGGAAAATGAACATTGCTTGGTTTCTTTTTCAAAGTTTGAATACTTAATCTTGATGGTTAAACAGCCCGTCATGAATTTTTTCTGACGCAGTGTAAAGCAAACTTCTTCAATCATTTTCAATAATGTCGTCCGCATCATATTCAGATCTTTGCTGTCTTCGCCAAACGTTGTTTCGGTGGAAATAGATTTTCGTTCAGAATAAGGTTCAACAGGTGTATGATCGATTCCGTTTGCCCGCAGCCATAATTCGGATCCATGCTTACCAAGAAGTCTTTCTAATTTTTGTACGGGAGTATTGCTTAATGTTCTGATATCGAAAATGCCGGCCTCATGTAAAATCTCTGTAGTCTTTTTGCCAACCATGGGAATTTTTTCGATGGATAGCGGTGCCAGAAATTCTTTTTCGGTTCCTGCCGGCACGTATAGTTGGCCGTTTGGTTTAGACTCTCCGGTAGCAATTTTAGAGACAATTTTGTTTACCGAAAGTCCGTAAGAAATGGGCAGACCAGACTCTTGTATAATGGATTGTCGCAGTTCGTTTGTCCATTTAACGATCCCAAAGAAACGATCCATTCCGGTAATGTCCAGATAAAATTCATCAATCGATGCCTGTTCGTATAAAGGAGCTTTGTCGTGAATAATCTGGCGTACAATTTTCGAATATTTGCTGTATTCATCCATATCGCCACGAATAAAGATGGCATCCGGACAAAGCATCTTAGCTTTTTTGCTCGACATGGCCGAGTGTACGCCAAATTTCCGGGCTTCATAACTGCAGGATGCAACCACGCCGCGCTCACTTGAACCGCCAATAATCAATGGTTTTCCTTTTAATTCCGGTCGACGCAATAGTTCTACAGAAACGAAAAACGAATCAAGATCCATGTGTACAATTGAGCGAACCGGATTTTCGGACATAAATTCTGTAGCCTTAAAACTAACTTTATTAATTAAAGATAAGCATTTATTGGTTTCATTTTTTCTTTAAAAAACAGGAGATACCGAGTAGTTTTATCCCAATTCGTTAGCAGTGGAATCACATAAGGCATTTTCAAGTCTATTATATAAAACGGTGAATTGCTTTATCAGCGTTATCTTGAAATGTAGTATTTTTCAAAGCAGTAAAAAAAGTGCTCTGGTCAACCATGTCACCAGATAACTTGCCCTCTTTACTTGCATAAAAAACACCACTTTTATATCGCTCATCTGAAATTCCATCTACAAAACGTTTTGCACCTACTTCCAGTGTATGCACCATTCCGCCCATTAATGGGAATACAACAGGCATCATAAAATTCTTCAACATAAATTTCATTGCCGGGGGAAGATTATCCGGTGCCATAGTTCCCTTTGTGTTCCCGGGGCTCACAACAATAAATTTGATGTCAGGATATTTTCTTGCCATAGATAACATCCACATGGTTGCTACATATTTAACGTATCCGTATGCTTGAGTTACATCAAATTTATTACCAAAATATGATCCATTAAGAACAGCAGCAAACTCATCTACAGAGGAAGTCTTCATTGCAACCGGTTTCATTCCGAGCATCTTTACTCCCGGTACAGCTTCCGCACTGGGATATAGTACTGCTTTTTTTAACTTATCATGTTTAATTAATTCCTCCACTAAGATTACATGACCTAAAATATTCGTAGCAGCTAAATCATTCATACCGGAACTCGTAATTTTCGCAGCCGCTTTCCCAACCATTCCACCTGCATTTAAAATTATTGCATCAATAGGTTCCTTTATTTTTTCTACTGCTTTTCTTACAGAATCTGCATCCGAGACATCACCAATAATAATTTCAAAAATCTTTTTTCCTGTTTGCTCCTCCAGGTCTTTTTTTGCTGCCTCGGCTTTCGCTTGATTTCTGCAGAAAAGAATTATCTTTTTTGTTTCCTTTTTCAATGCTAACTGTCTTGCAGTCTCTTTGCCAAGCCCAATATTTGCTCCGGTTATTAATATACTTTCGTTCATTTTTTCTATTTATTAATTTTAATTATTGCTACTGTGATAATAATTATTTAAAAGGTGTTACCGATATCAATAAGTCCATGATATTTGCTTAATCGTACTTATTTTTCTTCTTATTGGGAAAGACAAAATTAATTTTTGTTGCTGTTGCCCATGTAGTGAGTTATTTTCCATTCACCAGTATCTTTATGTAACAAAAACAATTCTCTATTATTTACAGGCATGTTTTCTCCATTAGCCTTTACAACATTGTTGCCCTTTGAGTTTGTTCTTACATATGCGTAATCTCCGTTTATAACAATTTCGTCTATTGTGTAAGTAACGTCTATAGTCATCTTTTTAAATACGTTTTCAAACAATCCTTTTATCTGTTCTGAACCTTTTACAGTAGGAGCGTTATTTCCCATGACTATCGCGTCTGAGGTAAACAACAGCAAAACTTTTGAAATATCTGCTTCTTTGAGGGACTCTGGGAAAGACAAAATTAATTTTTCGATTGCTGATTTTTCTTTTGCACTTTTTGCTTCATGTCCTTGCGCACATGCTAAGTTAGTTGCAGCCATAAACAAGGCAAGTACTGTAATTTTTAGTGTTTTCATTTTCTTTTTTTGGGTTGTTAATGATTCTGTTGGTTATATTTTTATGATCTATAAATTAGATCTGACACAAAAATAATTGCTTAAATTGCCATATTGGTATCAAAAAGTCCATTACATTTGCTCAATCGTATATATTTAAGTTATGGATGCATTAAGTGGTGTTTTAGAAAGTGCTAAATTGAAAACAGTTGTTTATCCAAAATTCAGCTTTACGTCATCTTGGGGTATAGAAATGGAACAAGATTCACGTTCGCAGTTTTGGAGGCTTTTAAAAGGCTCTTGTTATTTGAGAGTGCCGGGTGAGAAGGCTATAAAAATGAATGTGGGTGATGTTGTTTGTATTCCTCATGGTTCTAAACATCTCATTTCAGATAAATCAAATACTAGTTGTGTGCCGGCTGCGCAATTCGGCAAAGCTTATCACAGTGGGAAGCCTTTATTTCAAGGCAAAGATGAAGAGACCATATTAATGGGCGGGCATTTTGAGTTTACACCATCTGTACAGCATCCCTTTATTAAGTCGCTGCCTAAAGTGATACATATAAATCCTACTAAAGAATTAAACTTGTGGCTGGAACAGGCCGCATTGATGATGAATGAAGAGATAAGTAGTGAAAAAATAGGAAGTAAATTAATTTTAGGGCGCTTGGTCGATATCCTTTTTGTATTAATTATTCGTGCTTATATAGAACAGGTAGATATAAAAGAAGGTTTTCTTATGGCATTAAAGGATAATAGAATTAGTAATTCTTTAAAATCTATGCATGAATCTCCAGAAAAAGACTGGACATTAAATCAATTAGCTGTGACTGCTGGTATGTCTCGTTCGTTGTATTGCAGAGAATTTAAAAAATTAGTAGGTGAAACACCATTAAGCTATTTAACTAACTGGCGCATTTTAAAATCGAAAGAAATTTTATCAGAAAGCAAAGAAAATATAAGTGAGATAGCCAGTAAGGTTGGCTACCAATCTGAAGCAGCATTTAATAGGCTTTTCAAATCAAAAGTTGGTGAAACTCCTGCAAGTTATCGAAGAAATATACTTGCATAGAATCCATAAATTTTAAAGAATAATCCCGCAAACAATTTGAATAGGAATAAGATACACGTATTATATTATTTTCTAGTGTCAATTAAAAATAAAGAACCAATTGAAAAAATTTTAGGTTCAATTTCAAATCAATTATGAGCAAGAAAAAAAATCCTACAGAAATACCCCTAAAAGATTTATTGTCATTATTTGATAGAGATATTTATCAATCAGATATTAGACTTATATCAATCATCGGTGGATACTACCTAGATTATTTAGTAACGAAACATATTGAAAAAAGAGTTAAAAATACTAATCCTTTTATTAATAATTTAGAATTTTCACAAAAATTAGATTATCTCGATTCAGTAGGACACTGGGATAAGACTGATGACTATGAGCCTAATCATGATGATAGGATTTATAGATTTGAATTACTCAACGATCTTAAAATTTTGAATGCAATAAGAAATCATTATGCTCATAATATTATTAATGATGAAAAACTAATTAATAATTACGTAAAGCAAAAAGCCGATCAATTAAAATTTGCTGAGTTAATGAAGGGTGAAAAATTAGGTACTGATCAATACCTAAATTTAATTCAATTATCATTTATTCACTCATTCACATATTTAATTCAAGGAACGAATAATTTTGATTACGCAACTTATTTAGAATATTATAACAACGTTAAAAATAATAATGATGAAAACTCTTGAAGAAGAGAATGCCAGACTTTTCATCATTTTAAAATGACCAGGATTCATCAATTTAGAATAACCGCCACATATTTTAATTTTACTCATTTAACATAACGTATTGCTACTGTTATATAATTTACAGTATGTGGCGGCACAGAAATTCAATATCCGGAACGCCTTTCTTCAAAGTGCGCTTGGTTCTTCAACAGAATCGTTAACGATGCGCTTTGCAGATAACGAGCAGCAGTATACCTTATATTATTATGACCAGGGCGGCAACCTGGTGCGCACGGTTCCGCCATCGGGTGTGAATGTATTGAGTGCAGACCTGACTACTGCAGCTGTGAACCAGGTTGCAGGTATTGCGCCAGTAGATGGAAAGGCTGTTGCCGAACATGCGTATACTACTACGTATGCCTATAATTCGTTAAACCAGCTGATCCATCAGGATATTCCGGATCATCAGCGGATCGATCTGTGGCAGACAGCTGCGGCAAGTGCAACACTTAACGGGGGCACGGTAGCCGCGGTAGGTTATGGCGATGCCACCCATGGACTGATGCTGAGCAATACCAGCACAAAGGGACAATTATTAACCACCGCTGATGCGGGTAAAACCTGGCAGGCTTCACAAAGCCTTGGTCTTGGCAAGATTACCAGCATCAGCCGTGTAAACAATACGGTGTTCTTTGCCGGTGGCGACAATGGTACGTTTTTGGCGAGCGCCGATGCGGGCCACAGCTGGAGCCTGTTTCCGCTGCCGAGTTCGGTTGCGGTGAAAAAAGTATTCTTCAGTGATGCAAGCAACGGCTGGGTGATTACTCAGGACGGGATGCGTTACGTGACGGCAACCGGTGGTCAGAGCTGGCCATCGGGATCAGCCAGTGCGAGTCTGCAGACGATCATGGGTACAAACGTTCCGGTGCTGGATGTTTCGGTGAGCGGCAGCACGATCTGGGTGATTGGCAGCAACAACAGTATCTATCAGAGTACAGACGCAGGTATAAGCTGGAGTGTTAAAACGATTGATTCCCCGACAGGCAGCGGGGTGAGTGCGTTGAGCAGCGGGTATGGCTTTGCCGGACCGCAAGGTACCCTGTTTACGGTATCGGGCAGCAGTCTGCAGGTACAGCGCACGGGTCTGGATCAGAACGTGCAGCGCATTATTTCAGGTACCACAGCGGGCAGCTATTATGCCTTAACAACAGCCGGCGAAGTGTATTACGGCAGCGACCTGCAGACCTGGACAAACACGGGTCTTAGCGGTATTACTTCCATTACTGGTGAAGGTGCTCTGATGCTTGCTTATGACGGCAGCGGAGTATATATCCTGAGCGGTTCGGGGCACAGCGCTAAAGCCGGCTTTATACGGGCTCGCAGTATCAGCGGCGGGTATCTGGCCCTTGGCGGCAGCAGCATCTCGGTAGTAGATAACAGCTTCACCGCTTCGCTGACGTATGCGCTTACAGGCCTTCCATCGGGTGTAACTCTTAGTGATATTTATCCGGCAGGAGCCAACGTAGCGGGTCTTGGCAGCGATGGTAATGTATATGAAGGAAACTTTGTAGCCGCGGTGACTACGCCAACGATAGTTCTGGCTCACATTAATTTTGTGCAGAAATACAGCGGAGTTAGCTCCTTTATTATACAGGGTACGGATCTGTACCTGAGAACAGCAGCAGGCAATATAACTAATTATACAAGCGGTACGCAGACGGTGACCTTGAACGGATCCACGACTGACGTACTGTTAACCGGATCAAACAGCGGTTATGCAGTGGTATCGGGTAAGCTTACAGCCATTAGTGCAGGGGTTCTTGCAACAGCGCCATTGAGTCTTTCTGCTTCGGGATTAAAATCAGTAAGCGGCAGCGGCACTAAATCGTATGCAGCAGGCAGTAACGGGGAACTGTATGTATCTGCTGCAACGAGTGCAAACTACACGTATGTGCCGGTAGTAAGTAGTACGCAGAGCTTTATAGATGCCTTGTATGCAGGCACCACGGTGCAGTTATTAACGGCAGGTAATGCCTATATATACACCGAAGGTACAACCACCTTAACACCTGGCGCATCATACAGCAATGCCCAGCAGCTCAGCAGCGGCCCGGAAGGGGTGCAGGTTGCCAGCAGTACAGCCGCAACAGGCAATGCCTACAGCGTGGATGCGAGCGCCTATCCGTTTATTTTAGGAGCAGATCTGGGTAAGATGTGGTACAAAGCAAGCGGCAGCACGGCTTATGCGGCAGCGGCGATCAATGTACAACCTTTATCGGCGCTGGTGTATGTAAACAGCAGTACGATTTTAAGTGTTGGTAAAGAAGGTACGGTGCTTCGCTCAACAGATGCAGGTGCGAGCTGGAAAATGGTATATTCCACGACCACAGCAGATCTGATCGGAGTGAGCGCAGCGGGAAATACCGCCGTAGCGATCGCAGGCAGCGGAACCGTTATTTACAGCGGAGATGCCGGCCAGAGCTGGAGCAAAGTGAGCAGTCCGCCATCGGCACCAACCAGTGTGAAGGTAAGCCCAAGTGCAGTCTTGATCACATCGGGCAATACGCTTTACAAATCAACGAACGGAGGCCAGAATTATACAGCAGAAAGCTTCGGTACCTCAAACCCTACAGCTGCGGCTACCTTAAGAAGTGTGTGGCTGGATGCAGACGGATACGGTTTTGTGGTGGGCGATGCAGGTGTTGCTTACAGAATCAAACCGGCCACGACAACGACAACAAATAGTTTTATATACACGCAGGTATTAACTGATGCGAATACCACAGACGATAAAGGGAGCGGCATACCGGTACAGAATCTTGCAAGCGTACAGTTTAACGATCGTTTGACAGGCTACATTACCGGGGTAAACGGATTGCTGTTAAAAACAGTAGACGGCGGGTATCACTGGAAGAATGAGTCCGCTGCGGGAACTGCAACCGGTACGGGTACACCGATCATTGCACTCTCCGGAGATGCACAGAACGGCACATTGGTTGCAGCAGACGGCAGCGTACAGAGCTTAAACGATCAGGCCGAACAGTTCAGTGATAGGTTCTGGTACGATGAGCTGGGCAGATTAATATTGAGCCAGAACTCCAAGCAGTTTACGATTGCCAATTACGAGAGCGCGGCCAACCTTGCAGCGGGAGCAACAGCAGGCGGTAAGGTACAGGCGTATTCGTATACGCTGTATGATGTGATCGGCCGGATTACCGAAGTAGGCGAGATCTTAACCGATCAGACAGTATCAACCTATAAGAATGCGAGCCAGGTACAATACACGGCCCATACTGCCTTTGTAGCGGCAGCAGGCTTAAAGCATCAGGTGAGTCAGACGGTGTACGATATAAATGCGAATCCGCCGGCAGGCTTTACTCCGACATATTTACGCAATAGAGTTGCTTATACGACCTATCAGCAGGAGCCCACCATTGCGGAAGTGCAGCAGACGCATTACAGCTATGATGTACATGGTAATGTGAACAGTTTATTGCAGGTGATCAATAAAGACGGACAGCAGCTGGCCAAACAGATTAATTACGAATATGATCTTGTAAGCGGTAAAGTGAACAAGGTCTATTACCAGAAAAAACAATCCGATCAGTTGATTCATAAATACAGCTATGATGGGGATAACCGGATTACGCAGGTACAGACCAGTACGGACGGCATTATCTATACCAAAGAAGCGAGCTATGATTATTATGCGCATGGGCCGCTGGCACGCACAACGATTGGCGAGTTAACGGTAGAGACGCAGAATTTTGCCTATACGATACAAGGCTGGATCAAGCAGGTACAGGGTCAGGCATTCAGTTATGCGCTGGGCTATAACAATACGGACTATACAGCAATCGGTTCCTCAGCGACGACTCTTGCTACCCCGATTGCGAGCGGCCGAGGATTATATAATGGGAACATTGCCAGTATGACCAGTAATACGCCGGCGATGCCAACAGCGCTGTTCCAGCAGCAGTACAGTTATGATCAGTTGAACCGGATCACGGCATCTATTACCCCGGCCACACCAGCGAGCAGTGCCTATAGCACGAGCTATAGCTACGATGCGAATGGGAACATTAAAACATTGAGCAGGTACGATGGCAGCGGAGTACAGTTTGATCAGTTAAGCTACAACTACGAAACCAAAGCAAATGGCTATCAGCATACAACCAACAAGCTGCGTTCGGTGTATGATGCGATTGGTACAACAACTACTACAGCTGATATAGAGAATCAGGCAGCCGATAACTACAGTTACGATGCAATCGGGAATCTGCTTTCAGATAAACAGGAAGAGATAGATCATATTGAGTGGACGGTATTAGGTAAGGTGCATAAAGTGATCCGCAAGGCGGGTAGCACCAAACCGAATCTGGAGTTTGTATACGATGCGGGTGGTCAACGAGCAGTTAAAAAAGTGATCAAAACGGATGGAACTATCACTAGTACGTATTATCTTAGAGATGCAACAGGGAATGTAATGTCCGTGTATACCTACAATACAGTCAGTGACAACAGCCCCGTGCTGGCCGAGCAGTACTTATACGGATCAAGCAGGATAGGCGTATACAATCCTGTGAGCGGTGTTCTATCAAATGGTGTTGTTACACGGAGCTTTGGGCGTAAGTCATACGAGTTAACCGACCACTTAGGGAATGTTAGAGCAACGCTATCCGACTATAGAAGACTGGCTTCGCAGGCAACTGTTAACTCCGCAACAGATTATTATCCGTTCGGAATGGTTGCAAGGAATTATGCGAGTGCTGAGCAGTATCGATATGGATATGGGGAACAAGAAAAGGATATAGAGATAGGAGAAGGGATATATACAGCGGAATATTGGGAGTATGATGCTCGTTTAGGAAGAAGATGGAATGTGGATCCTATGTATAGCAAATATCCGTGGCAAAGTCCATACGCCTGCTTTAATAATAATCCTATGATTTTTAATGACCCATCGGGCTTAGAAGGTGAAAAACCAGAAGATCAAAAAGTTATTAAAACACCAGAAGGTGGGCATTTAAATATACCATCAACGGCAACTGTTGAATCTTTTGCGCCAATTCCACAAACGGAACAGCAATTGTATCCATCTGGGTTACCATTTAACCCACCTGCGGCTACACCTAATATTCCATTCCCTAATAGTACAAGTGCATTTACTATTGATAAGGTTAGATTTGAAGCAAAATATACTGATGGTAAATTTGTAGGATATTTTAATGGAGATAAGCAATATCAAGCGTCACCTATAATTTATGAAAATTTAGTTTCAGCTGATTTTAAGGAAAAATTATTAACTATTAGTTATAACTTAGGTCATGATCCTAATAAACTTATGGCTGTAATGGCACAAGAAACAGGTAACAAATTTACCGCTAACGTAAAAAATGGATTAGGTGCTGTTGGTCTTATTCAATTTACAGATATAGCAGTTACAGCGATAAATAATGCTTTTGGTACAAGCTATACAGATGCAACACTTATTAAGATGACAGCAACAGAGCAATTATCTGTTGTTGAACAATATTTTAGTATTCCTCTTTTAAAGAATAAATCATTTAAAACCATTGAAGATTATGCGCTAGCTAATATTTGGCCAGCAGCAATGGGGAAAAGCTTGGATGCAGTGATTTGGACTACAGGAAGTACTCATTATACTAATCATAAATCAATGGATAAAGATAATAATGGTAAAATTACTGTAGGTGAAATTGGGACAGTTTATTCTAAAAAATATGTTAAGTAGAAGCATTTTGATTTTAACTATATTCTTCTGTATTTCTTGTAATGATTCAAGAAATACAGGAGAATCATCTTTACATGTAAAAGGTGACTCTTCTATATTGGAAGAACCTGATACAAATAATATTAATAAATCAATAAAAAAACATGAAGGCGAAAGTTTGAATGGTGATGAAATAATATCTGAAAAAAATGGTTTTAAAATATTATTTAACCAGAATACAAGACTTGTCAAACTACTATTTAAAGATTCAATACATGTTATGGGTAATCTTTTTAATACCCTTGGATATCCTCCAAATGTTGAGTTTGTTGATATTCAAAAAAACCAAGGAATTTTAATTGTGTCACTTATTGAACAATTAGGCATGGTTGAATATCAATTAAATCTATTTGAATTTGATTTTAAAAAGAATGCCTTGTATAAACAGTGTAGCTTCTCGAATATTGCGACCCATAATACAGAGATGGATACTTTGGCAAATATTACGCATTATGATTATAGGATAGAAGGAAATCAATTCATTATTAATGAATATTATCCTTTTAAGCATGATAAAGACAGTTCTTCTTATACTAAAAAAACAAAATCTTGTAATTTAAAATAAAGAAATATTTGACTATGTAAATCAATAGTTACAATATTTACCTATATGATGATGTGAAATTTTAATATAATATTTGATTTGAAAATCGTTACCAATTTTAATAAACTGGTAACATCAATAAAACATAAATATACAAGTCCTCTTTGACCACAAATCAGAGAGGATTTTTTGTTTTCATGAGATTCTAAAATCATTGAATTTGAGCAATAATCGAATGTTGAATTCCTTTTATAGAAATATGGGGAAAATATTATGTGAGGTTAGATTGCTGGCTGCAAGCGTTCCAGCCGTCAAAAAGTGACAAATGGTTCAGAATTCAATTTTTAAAAAATGATTGCGCATTATATGCACGTTTATTCCATGTTTAAGTAGGCAGCCTATTTTGGGGTATTATAGATACGATGCTTGTTTAGGGGGGTAATATTGACTGCTTAAATAGGAGGTTATTCAATGGATAAGGTGCTTATTTTATACTATTTTTTTTGATCGTATTTATCATGGAATGAAGAAAATTTACTTTCCTAATAATTACTACCAAATCGCTGTAATATCATTCTGTAGAGAAACATCTAGGGGAGTTTATAAACGTGTCCATGTCCTTGGTCAAAGCCATTCAGATGCTGTTCAACGTGCTCGTTTGGTAAATGATTTTGATTACGAAAGCTTCAACATGTTTCTACTGCAATACCGCTTTATTAAAGATATTTTGGCTAAGGAGTATCAATTACCAAAGATAGTTATTTTGAGGTGCTACTTCGAAGCCTGCCTTCGTACTTGGTCTATGGATTGTAGAACAGATAATACAGCAGCTCTTTTACATAGAACAGCAAATAGGGTTGTGTCTAATTATGTTCGCAACAGGAATGAACAATAGTCTTTACATCAATTCAACAGCATCATGAAGAACAAGAAAAATAAGATTGAACTGTCTAAGGAATCAAAGTTGAATGATAAGATTGTTCAAGGCATGAAAGTCCTTTTAGAGCATGCAACAATTTCCGAGTACCGTAAGAGCTTGGTAGATCTATTTTTTGAGATGGTAATATCCACACAGGATTTCCCCTTGGACTTTGCCAATTCCGCCTATAGAGTACAATGTATCATAAACTACCTTGATTCATTGGATGAAAATATATCATAATCAAACTTAAACCTAAACAACATGGAAGAACAGCAGCAGCAGCAGGAAACAACAAAGGATAAAATTAAAAACTTCGTTATTGGATTTGGAGTTTTGTGCATGATAGGGTGGATGGTACAATACTGTGGAGGTGATAAAGGTTCTTCAAGTTATACTCCAAGTGTTTCTGAATACCCTAAAGAGTGCAAGGGGAACTGTGGTCACCCAATAACCAGCAAGCAGTATGACTATGACGGTTACCACATGGCTTGTAAGCGAAATGGGAATAAACCTTCAATGTTGGAGCGACTAAAATAACAAGCCTATGAAAAGCATATTTGTTTCTTTAATTTCCTTACTGCTTATTTCTTCGTCTGAGCCTTTACGGATTGAGCTTCAATATGACAACGTAGTCAAAGAACTTCAGATTCATGTTGAAGGTAAGCAAATTGAATTAGTACAGATATTCGCAAATGAGAAATTGCTTGTTGAATTTGATAGTCAACAGATCCTGCCTTGGGATTCAACCATTAGATTAAAAATGACTTGCCCTGAACCTTGTAGGTTTTATTATTTGATAACTACCAAACAAGGAGCTGTTCACAGAATTAAAAGTAAGAGAAGTGACCTAAGTAAACACGGCACATTCTGTGAGGTGGAATAGCAAAAAAATGAATTGAATAAACCCGAGGTAAACACCTTGGGTTTATTTTTTTATTTACTTTGTCCGTTTTCCTGCATGGTACTATGTATATTTTTAGGCTTTACTATGTATGTTTTTAAGCAGCACTATGTATGTTTTCCAACGCCACTTTGCAGTAAAAGATACACACCCATATATATTAACTATATATATTAAATAATATGATGTTAATGTATATGATGTATAAACAAAGAAATTTATTTGAAAAAAAGTTCTCTCAGGATTTGGTATTTAATTTCAGTTACATTATAATTTTCATATAACGAAATTGAAATATGGATAAGCAAGAAAACAATGAGAAGAAGGAAAGAAAGTACCAATCTACACCTAAAGGCATCAACACCATCAATTTTTATAGTTTTAACTTTGAATTCCTGAAGCATCAACAAGTATTGTTTTACTGTTGTCTGTTGCAGGAGTCAGAGAAATACCATTATGGTTGGTTCTTCTGGAAGGATAAAGCGAAGATGCAGTATTCAAGGAGTACCTATGAGAATTTAAGAGATAAACTTATAAAGAAAGGTTTGATCCATGTAATTAATGGTAGTTACAACAACAAGCAACATTTTTTAATTGATTATCAATTTGCTTTAGACAACCTCGGTAAACTGTTTAAAGACCGTCATGAAGAAATGAAAGTCTATCTTGAAGCAGCCAAAGAAAAACAAAAAGTAATGATTCAATCTCAGGAGAAGCTTAATACTAAATCAGGGCTTACAGAGATTCAGATTAAGGAAGAAGCAGAACA
>Ga0078972_1003282_pt1 | contig 49135 bp, 48 predicted proteins | sample YelNatPaOPGAMG01_FD_67568 | JGI IMG/M metagenome (GOLD analysis project Ga0078972, IMG submission 67568) | Hot spring thermophilic microbial communities from Obsidian Pool, Yellowstone National Park, USA - OP-RAMG-01 (SPADES assembly) (version 2) | ecosystem: Environmental > Aquatic > Thermal... | reverse complement strand
ACTTTTACATAAACTGTGCGTTCACTCGTTGCGAGGTTCAAAAACACCGGTTCTGACATCGTCACCTTTGTCTGAAGTGAGGCATGGTCGATCATTTTCGAGGTGGATGCACAGCCGTAGAGGAAAAGGGCAAGGATCAAGATACCTGCAAAAACTGGAAACTTCTTGTGCCTCAGCATATTACACCTCCTTAATGTTTTTTTAGTATATTTTCTCTATTTCAACCCGGAGAAACCGGGATTTTTCGGTGGGTCTACTCAACACCTTTGTATAGATATTACTTATTGAGACAGGTTTAGATAAGACTCATTACAAGACGAAAGACCGTGATGATGATAAACATAAAGGAGAACGCTGGAATGACACCTATTGAACTTGCAACTATATCTGCTTTTGATGGAGTACCAATTGTGCTGAGAGGAGGAAAAAGAATTGCAAGCCACAGTGGAGACAGGAATTTGATAACAATAAGAAGGGGAACGAGACAGGTAATTGCTGGACTCAGGGATGCAAAGAAGGATCCGACAAAGTGCATGGGGTTGCGCGTGTTTATAATGACGCATATTTCGTCTTCTTTTGCCGACTGAATTTTAAGGGAAAAACCAGAACACCATACAGCATGTGAAAGTTCATGGATGAGTCCCCCGAATGTATAAAAAACAGCTATGGGCCAGTAGAGAAATCTTATGGATCTGGTCCAGTTGAGAAGGTGCCTGAAGAAAAGGTCAATGAGGTAGAAGACCATCGCTGCCCCGTATATCCCGGCAATGAAAATTGCTGAACGAAACGCTGCATCGCGGATGATCGTAAGAAGCATTTTATTTATATATTAACGTTCGAAACTAATTTTGTAAAGATCACACATAGTACAAAAAAAAGAGCCCCAGAGGGGCCTACCACAACAATACGATACAGGTGTACACGACAAAATATGCTATTATCAGTCCCAAACTTATTATCCCACTCATCCCACATCTTTCCTTTCTTTTAACTGAGGCTACCCGCACAGATCTTTCCAAGGCAAATTGTTCTATCACGCTTTTTAGTAACTGATGTTTTTCTCTCAACATTATTGGCGAATTTCCCGGATTCTGTATCCTTATATGAATATAACCCCCTTGTTGAGGCCCCTCAGCAACGACATTTACTCCAACACTTTTGGCTAACTCACTTACTTTTTTGAGTGTTGCCTGATGAAGGCAAAATAAACCTATACCTTTTTCTTCAACCATGGATCCCTCCTTTTTTATTTTTTTGTTTTTCGTAGTCCTACTAGAAGACTACTTCTAATAAGATATTACTCTTTCTCCTCGACATGAAGGTTTTAGACAGTAATACATATGTGAACCATGTCAAAACTCTTGACGAAAAACAAAAAAAAAGTCAAAATCCACTTAAAGGAGGCAGAAGATGAAAAAGACCTTTTACGTACTTGACACTTCGGCCCTCATTCAATACCCCGACATCATTGAGAGGATCAAAAAAAGACACACAGTCGTGATTCCCTCCGCAGTCATGAGAGAACTCGACGGTCTTAAAAAAAGTAAAAATCAGGAAGTGGCTGAAAGGGCGGTACTGGCATCAAGGTGGATAGAGTACGAACAGTCCAGGGGAAGGAAGATAAGGATAGAAGACGGCTTCGTACCTGTTAATGCACTTTCCAGCGAAGCTGACAATCGAGTGCTTGGATGTGCAAAGTGGCTTAAAGAACAGGGAAACAGGGTTATACTTGTGACAACGGACAGGAATGAGAGAGTGGTCGCAGAGTCGCACCGGGTAGAATGTGCAACAAGAAAACCCCCGATATCACTGTGGGACAACATTCCCTATTACATGGCTGCAGGCTTTTATATTGGAACCGCGCTGTTTGCCGTGTTCGATAATTTCTTTTCTGGAGAATCCAAACATCGTTTTGTAGAAGACATCATTCTCGATATCATCCTTGGCACAGTCGGCATAGTTCTTATTGGAGGTATTATCTGGGGGATTTATAAAACAGTACGGGAACACCGCAGGGCAATTCTGGAACCCGGAGATGTCACTACCGCAACCTCCGGATCTTCATTCAGTGTGGCTAACCTGTGGATTCTGTGCCTGGATAAGGATAGCGATAAACTAATTTGAGAACGGCTCTTGCTTCAATAATGGCATCTCTTGACAGTTCGAGGGTGATTACCGGTTCTTCCACATAGTCCAGTCCGAACGGATATATGCTGATATTCCTGTTTTCCACAAGGTAGTCCACATAATCGACCGGGATCGGAATACAGACATCTTTCAGTTTTATCACCAGACCTCCTGGACCGGCTTCCATCACGACATCCTTTTTCTCCACCTCACCAAGGTCTTCCAGCTCCTTTCTGTCAACCAGACATATAAAACCATCACTGACAACGAGACACTTAATGGCTGTTTTCATCCTTCAAAGACTCCTATTCAGCACCTCCTGGTATTACCTCATCTACTGTTATCTTCTGCCCGGCAGGCTTTCCAGCAAGTACCCCTGCACCAGCATCGGGACCTTTTTTACCCTTCCCCAGAAAATCCAGTATTGCCTCTTTAAGACTCTTTACTTTTATCAGTCCATTTATCGCTGCTTCCCCCTGAGACATCATCATTATGGTACCGACCTGTTTTTCAGAAAGCTGTGTCAGGTCACCGCTTCTGGCGATAACTGAACCCCCCGAAAAATCAAACTTCTTGGTATAATCCATAATGAACCTGTGTAAATAAAGTATATCCTGTCCTGCTTTCCCGGACTCATAGATGACGTTCCCACCCGGTCCGATCGCCCTTTGTACTGCATATTGACCTTTCTGTATTTCCTCATGGCTCAATTCTCTATAGTCCGCGATAGTTGCCACACCGTTAGTCCCTCTCTCATACCGGGCCCAGACATAGTGTGGGTTTCCGTGCTCATCCAGTCGAACGGTGGTAGTAGTCAGTGCCGTAAGATTTGTCAGCGATCCTGCAACCAGCTTTCCTGTCTCAGGATCATAGTATCTTGTTCCGTAATACAGCGTATCCTTTCCTGTCTCAGGATCCTTATCTACAAAAATGCCCGTTTCGACCCTGTATTTCTCCTTTCTCGTGACATCTATATCCTCCCGTCTTCTCTCCCTACTGCCAGTATCCATACTCCGTACACTCCCGCCCCTCACACCGTCAAATCTCGATATCGTGTGTGTACCATCAGGGGCAACCATACCCTTAACCTCAAACTGAACCGTCTGTCCCTCCTTCAGCTGAGATGCCAGGTTCCTTGCCATCTCCGCTTCCCTCAATAACCCCTCACTTCTTAACCTGCTTGAGATCTCATTGAGCTTTGTTCTATCCCCATGGAACGTGAGTGTATACATGTTTCCCTTATAGGACATGTACGCACCGGATACACCTTTAAGCCATTCGAGACCCTTAAGACCCTCGAAATTGACCTGGGTTGCATCTCCCTCGAGAATCACAACACCGTTTTTGCCGTAAACTGCTTTCCCCTTTACACCATCTATCAGACCATCCACTGTCCCGTAGAGAAGACCGCTGCCCGGGATATAGACCTCCTCACGAACTCCCTCAGCTCTCCTTCCGTTTACATCGAACACTCCCGACTCCACAATTCTCATCTGACCATTCTGCAGCCATACTGCCCTTTTACCGTCCTGGGACTCAGCCTTTATGTACGTGAGCTCTCCTGTATCCGGATGAAGTGCAAAGTCTGCCCTCATTCCCTTTTGCATCACCTGATCTCCATGGAAGTAGGTTCTGTTTATATGGTCAGCCTGTTCTTCCGTCAGTGTTCCGCCGGCTCCTCTGAATTTGGCCATGTTGCTTATAAGCGTTTCGAAGTCTATCTCACCTCTCTCATATCTGTCCCAATCTCCGAGAAATTTCGAAAGGAATATGTCACCGTGCATCTTCCCGAGTGCCTTCCCGTAGCTGCTCGAGGCAAAAAGAACCATTGCGGATTCCCTGCTCACCCCGAGCTGTTTCGCGGTTGCATCTATTACCCCGCCGTACGCCTTCGCATCGGCAATACCTTTCTGCAAATTAATACCGCTTTTTCTGGCCATATCACCGATCAGGTTATCCACATTACCACCATACTGTGTTTTGAGGACATTTTCAAACCCCCTGAGTTCTGATGCCACCCTGGTCGTGTCGAGAAGTGCAAGCCCTTCAGGGGTGATATTTCTCCCCGCAAGATTACGGATGTAGGCTGCGTCTGAGAGTGTGTGAAACGCGGAGGCGCCGCTTACAGCCCTTACTGCCGGTGTTACTCCACCCGATCCAGACACTATATCTGTAACACGCTGTGTCTCTACCTCACGGCCGTACGTACTCTGGAGTACCTGACGGGCAAAGCTGTGTCTGTTTGTCCACATTTCAGCGGTCGTTGAGTGGCTCAGAGCCTCGAGAAGCCGGGTTCTCTCCGGTGGTTCTATTATCTGCGCCCCCGCCTGTGACCCTACACTCTGGAGGGAGCCGGAAAGACTTCCAGCAAGGGAGGCGAGGGCATAACCACCGTACTTCACAACAATACCCGCCATCATACTTGCAAGCATCACTCCAGCAAGTCTCACAAAGCCCAGAACAGCAAGGGATTTAGTCGCAGCATCCGGTGTGAAGAGTATGGCTTTATATCCGGGCCCGTTCTTCGCTATTGAACGAAAGACACCGCTTGCGTACTCAGCGGCAAGGGAGTGTGTCAGGGCGTCCGTTACTCCCCACATGCAGAGCCAGGTGAAGAGACCACCTATTGCCATCATCGCCTTTCCAACAAGAGGGGTCGGAATAAAGAGAAGAAGAAAAGGAATAAGGCTCAGGGAAACAGCGGTGACAACTGATTTCATCACCGGAATCCATTCATTCGCCACAACCCCCATGTTGAGTCCGCTGCTCATGAGCTTCAGATTGACCGCATATGCAGGGTTGGCAGCCTTCACGGCCTGGAACAGAATGCCCGCTATTGCAAACTGTGGAATTACCTCATCTATCGATGGGGATGTATCTTCGCCGTACATCTTACCAATACTGTCCTCAATGAGTCCTCTACATGCCTCATATGCAGATGAGGCAATCGGGCCTGTCTTTTCAGATCCCTGGGTACTCACATCCATTCCAGCATCCCTGCATATATCGGCTATAACATCCGTGTTATTTGCAAGCTCTGTCAGCTCGTTCTTTATGCCCTTTACAGCCTCGCCGGTTGACTCACCGGTAAACCCGTAGAACGCCTCCTTGCATGTAACAGTGTATCCACCTGGATAGTTATCCGTGTAGTAGACGGTATAGATTGGCTCGAGCGCTGATGCCTGAAACGCCTCCATGAACGATTTCCTTCCCGATATGACATCATCTCTATTGAACACTCCGGTCATATCCGCATACATGTAACAATCAGTGAGATACTTATCAAGCGTCAGTGCCAGGTTCTGTGGAAGGTTAATTGGCTTTACAGCCATTCTGTTCAGGAGATAGTAGTGTATCCCCCCGGCCGTCCTCCTGTAATCATCAATTGACACATTCTGGGCAGTTGAGGGATTCCCGTAGACAAGCTCAACGAACCCGTTTTCAATCTTCTTCTCAAGCCAGAGGAGCGTTGATATACCCCTGGGAAGCTGCATGGGCTCCGATACCCTGTTAAGTGCCTCATCATAGACAATGACTGTTTCCTTCGGTACCACGAAGGACAGGTAGAGCATGATTCCAAGCCCAACAGGCCACGACCAGGAAAGCGGGCTCATGCGCCCGCCGGTCAGTATCTTGTAGTACACCGCCATTGCGGCAAAAAGCATACCGAGCACGCTGATGCCGAAGAAAAGCATCCTGTAATCCCCGGAAGCCGTTATGAGGGAGATCTTCTTGAGAGCTGTAACAATAGGGGAAAACTCGTTGTACACGATTATTTCCCTCGTCTCATCAGCGTGCAGTACACCGGGAATAAGGAAAGACATGAAAACAGGAAGGAACAGACCGGTTTTTCTCACTACTGGGCCCCCAGATACATCTTTCCGAAGACAGTCGATTGGAGATACTTTGAGAAGTCCTCATATCTCTGCACGAGCTGCATGGTATTTGCATGCTCTGTCCGCACGGACTGAAAGTGCTGCATCGCCTTCCCCATCCATTCCTCTATTTTAAATTCGAGATTACCGATTTTTGCGAACACGTCCTGCTGCGCAGATACAACACAGTCCCTCTTTGATTGAGCCTCGGATTCTGCATACGCCCTTGCCATCCTGAGAACTCTGATGCCTGTATCATAGAGGTTAAGAAGAAGTCTGTAAGCATATGCAGAGGCGACAAGCTTGCTCAGGTCACTCTGAACTGCATCTGCATTGTTCATAATAGTCGCCACCTTAAGGATCGAATATACTGGAACAGGTGTCGCATCTATAAAACGCCGTTCGTCATCGTCGAGTTTTCTGTTCGATTTGAAGGCCTCAACAATTTTGGCAACCTTCTCACTTACAAGAGCGTTCAGACCCTTATCCGCAACAACTCTTGTACACTGTCCTGGATTTCCCTGTGCATCAACTTCCCTCTTCTCAAACTCCCCGGAGAGGAACTTCCTGATATCGATCTGGTCGCTGTTTGCACATGGAAGAATCTCCACCGCTGAGGCCTTCCCCGTATCATTATCAACCTTTATGATTACATCTCCCACAAGTCCCCTTACCATTGCTATGAGGTCACTGTCGTACTGTCCTGCTATTGTTCCTATGTGTTGAAGGACAGAACCCTCACTAAAAAGGAATGCAACCTCCCACCTGCATCCGGATGTAAGACCTGATGCAGTTGCCTGATCTCCTCCAGGAGAGGATACAGTCTTTGGCGGTGCGTACTTCCCGGCGTACTCCTTCAGCCTTTTCTTCACACCTTCCCAGTAGTCAGAATCGCCACCTCCTGACTTGAGGGAGGAGAATACATCCTTTATATTCTTCCATATACTCTCATCACCTGCCCCTATTGTTGACTTCCCGAGCCAGTCCAGGTAGTCACCCCCGGACGCACCTCCGAGAGCCATGTTGATCGGCATGGTTACAAGTGTCTTCGCTGCCTTGCACTCATCGAACTGGAGCTGGTTCAGCTGGTTTCCTATCGACTCCATGGCCTTCATAATAGTTGAGCAGGGAGAGCACAGGGTGTTGAGTGCGAGATCAAACGCCACAGCAGGTGCAGCCTGGAGAACTCTCTGGAGCTTCTGGACAAGATAATCAAAGTTCATGAATGAAAAGCTGCCTCCAAAGACGTCTATTCCTCCGCATCCCGCATGTACTGACGGAGGTGTGAGTGAAAGGAGGTAATCCTTCCTCGTCGGTGTCCTCACAGAAATGCTTCCAGCCGTGAAGTAGCCTCTCTTCTGACCCTCAAAATACATGGGTTCGGTTGCGGTGTAGTTGTCAAGCCATTCCGAGAGCCAGTTCCCGGCCTGGACAGGCAGGGAGATGATGAATGCGAAGAGTGTAACTGCACATACAATCCTCATATTACACCACCATCATAGTATTACTTCTTGTAATCTTTGAAAAAGCGTTCATACATTTTCTTTACACTCTCCTTTTCCGTTTCCAGGAACCCGCCGCTCTCGTAATCCCTGATTACAAACCTTTCAGCCGATCTCTGTCCCTGCAGGAAGAGAACACCCCTCTGAACCCTCTCCTCAAGCTCGGAAAGCCCCACAACACCCTGTGCAAGGGGAATGTACTTCCCGGTCTCCCTGGAGACGAGTATCAGGTATGGCACCCTCTCCACTCCAAAGACCGCCGCATAGGAGGGTTTTTCATCAATATCAACCTCCTCAACGCTCCACCCGTACCTCTCGACAAAGGAAGAGAGTATCCTTTTTTGAGCAAGGCAGTACCCGCACTGCCTGCTTGAGAAGAAGACTATACCGTAGTCATTTCTGTAGCTCTCAAGAACTGCCATCAGCTCCGCAACGTTCATGGCAGTTCTTGTATCCCTTGCAGGCCCGGAGTTTGAAAGCTCATCACCCGCAAGCCCGGGATTCTTCTGGAGGACGAACCCGGCGGTGCTGGCAAAGGCGAGCGATTTTCTCCTGGCAATATCCTGAATGATATAGTACTCAAGCACGCTCTCCTCTGTGGGCATCATCACAGCCTTCTTCTTAAGGTCATCCAGGAGCTTTGAAAACCTGTCCGGGTGCATGTTCCAGACCTCGTCGATTGTATAGTTCTTCAGACTGACAGATGCAAGCTCCTCCTCGGGTTTCTTCTTCTCCTCCTTTTTCTTTTTCTCAATCTCATACCAGTACCAGCCCCTCTTCCTGTCGCCGTAGTACCCTTCATCTTTTTTTTCCGGAGGTAAGGGAGGTTCCTCTTTCTCCACCGCACGGACAGTGAACGAAAAGAGGAGGAGAACCACAATGAGGAGTACTGCTTTTTTCACCGCTCCTCCACCCTGAGTATCTTTACGTCCCCGAGTACCAGGTCGCCCCTCACAACAATGTGCCTCTTCGAGTACTTTTTTACAGTCTCCTCAAGGGCATCGAATCTCTTCTTCAGGTCCTCATCGCTCAGCTTACCGGCCATGTACTGCGTTTTTAGCGAGTCCAGATACCCGGTGAGATCCAGGGCCACTATCTTCGGAGCGAAAAAGAAGTGGTACCCGTATATGAGCCCTGCGGTGATGAGTGTGTTTGCCATGATTATGAGCAGAATCTTTTTCATGGTTCCTCCTCAGAAAACCGGGTATGCCTTTCCCACAACCACCGATCTGTCAAGAAAGCCAAAATACCTCGAATCGTACGAATCCGGGGAAGTTCCCATCACAAATATCTTTCCCTCCGGTACCATTCCCCTGTAAACAAATCTCTCAGTCGGAACCCCCGTTATTGACTGTTCCTTTGCATACCCCAGGAAGACTCCATTGCAGTAGTACTTCATGCCGTCCGATTCAAGAAACTCACCGGGTGCGCATACCACCTTCTTCACGACATAATCGGCGGAAAAGGGAAATCTCACCCTGTACTTCTTTTCGAGCTGATCCCTCACAATGCTGTACGGAAAAAGGACATAGTCTCCCTTTCTGATATTCTCATTCCCCCTGTACACAAGAAAAAACCGCTTATCAAGGGAATCTGTGAACGTAATGGCGAACTTCGATGGAAGGATTGAACCACCGATCCCGACTACAGCGGCAAAAAAGAGAACGGGTAAAAGCCTGATCTTTTCCTTCATTTCTTACCTCCCGAAAGAAGACCGAACTTTTCAAGAACATATTCCAGTGAGGCATCTCCTCTTATCACGAACCAGTCCCTGATACTGCACGCATCCTCATCACCCGGATCGTCCACTCCGAATCCGCAGGAAACCCCCTTCACAAACACGAAGGCAGGCACTGACCTGATTTTGAACCTCCTGAAGAGAAGCGGGTCAATGATGAACTGAACCTCCCTCACACCGCACTCAGGACCGCACTCCTTCCTGATCGAGATCACATCGCTTATGAACCTGACAGTCGGGCCTATTCTGTCAACACCGCCGACAAATCCCCTCAGAACGAACACACCTTCGGGGATGAGCCTTTCCATATCCGCAGCATATGTTCTCAGTGTCCCGGCAGGAACACCTGACGAGACAAAAACATAGAACCTCTCGTCAGGAGAAAGTCTTCTTGCCCTTCTTTCTTCACTTTTTCTTTCCTGACTGTTCTCAGATGCACGACCGGTACTTTCGCCTTTCAGTACGAGCTTTTTCATCTTTTCAATCTCCGCCATGTATGCCTCAGATGTCACATCACGGTACAGTCTTTCAGCCACCGTACTCATCTCGTCCATGTAAATATTTTTGATTTCCGCATCCCCCTTCATACCATCAGCCTTTGACAGAAGTGAGTCCACGGTATTCCTGTCGATGGAGAAAGATCTGGCCTCCCCCTTTTCCCTTCCATCTATGATTACCCTGTACTTTATACCCTCTTTTCCCTCGAAGGGGAGGAGGAATTCTCCCTTTGTACATCCTCCTGACCTTATGTACACCCTGTCTCCCTCCACCTTCTCAACCCTCGAACAGGAGTCCTCGACAGTGGCAAAGAATGTGGCTCCATACAGAAAAAAAGAGGATACTGCCAGCAGAATGCACCCTGCTATCCTCTTACGGTCCAACACAGCACCTCACCTTTCTGAACACCATCCATGCAAAGTTGTCACTTCCGCTTTTTTTGTGAAATGGAGGATTCTTTCCATATGCCCAGATAAGCCCGCTCCTCCCTATGGGGTGGCATGTGTGATCCCTCACGGGCTTCATTACGTGGATCCTGTACTGCGACTTGACGAGTACCGGCATCGGTGTGGGTCCGCAGACGCTCAGGGTTGTGTCCCAGATCATGAGCTGCCTCGACAGCTTGAATAGCATCCTCGCTGCGAGTCCCGCTCCGACCTGCGTCGTGTAATCATCCTGCATGTTCCCCATAAGGGGATATGCACCGCCCCAGCTTCCCATACACCAGAACAGGGGATCAAGGGGAAGACCGGCGTTGGCGGCGACACTGTCAGCAACACAGGACATCTGTGCCACAGGATTCGCAAAGAGAACACTCTCCGGGGCAATAATCGTACTCAGAAGACTGTCGTTCCATGCGGGATCGAGTTCCGTTGCATACGCAATATCAAACCGTTTGTCATAGAAACACTCAAAGTCAGTGAGTATTCCAATCGCGGGCAGAACAGGAAAGATGTAGTAGTGCGCCTGCATGAATGTGTCTCTGTGCTCCGGGATTGAACCCTCTGAGACCCCCATCAGCCTTCCTCCATATTTTCCAGCCGATCCTGTCCCGAGCGACGGGAAGCAATATGGATCCTTCACGGTTTCCACGATCGAAAATGGTTCCCAGAAGGAAACCACAACACCTACCTTTGGAAGCGGGACTCCCGGACATGTGCAGACAGGTCCTCCACCTTTCTTCACATCTTCAAGCTCAGTCGATCCCTTAATCGTCGCAGGGCCTATCCTTATCGGAAACACACACTTCCAGCATATGTCACTTACGGGATTTATAACCGTACCCCTGCACTCCGCAAACAAAAGGGATGGCAGGATGATAAGAAATGTGAGTATCAGGAAAAACCGCCTCACTCGGCCACTTCCTCCTCAACCTCGATTCTTCCACCGCCTATTGTGACGACAGCTGGTGTGTGCTCGACTCTCAGTGCTCCTGAGACCTCCCTCGTTGCACGGTACACCGCTTTCCCTGTTTTTCTCGACAGCTCACCGGGGTCCCCCCGCGTGACAAGCACTGTCACAGTGTCGGGGAGACTCTTCTTCCTTCTTTCAAACCAGGCAAGCTGTTTTCTATCAGTCCCGTCCAGAAAAACGTACGTTCCGCTCTGACTCACATACTCAAGGGGATTGAACCTGAATCCCTTCGGGTATAGCACATTTCCGCTCTCATCAACAATGTCCTCCTCCACCTCAAAGACCGGCTCGAATGAAAACCTGCGGGGAGTTCTGGCAGGAGGAACGGGTAATCCCTCGATGTCCAGAGATTCCGTCCTTTCCCTGAGAAAGAAGAGTACGGGATTGAGGGATGAGGCTTTCTCCTCGATCTCCTCAAGTGCATCCCTCTCCAGGACGGGATAGACCCTTCCGCACTGACCGAAATCCTGAACTCCCGCATATGAGACCGTATAAACACACGCAAGGAGAAGGAGACTACTCCACACTCTCATAGAACTTCCTCACCCTCTCCTCCAGCTCCTTTCCGACTGAACCTGCACCCTGCCCGGCAGCTGGCCCTATCCTCTGACCAAAGTACCCTTCAAGAGCCCTTGCCAGGACAGGGTTATCGAAGTCAAGGGCGGAGAATTCCTCGGGTGTGAACCCCCTGCAGTTCGGGGAGTCGGGACTTCCAAAACCGCCGATCGATGTGATCTGCGGTCTTCCGTTTTCGTGAATTATCCTTCCAAGCTCCGAACCAAAACAGCAGAAGAACTTTGCCTTCTGAACACACGTCCCGGTCTTAAAGGGACCAACTTTCAGCTTCTTGATGCACTTTTCACCGAGGTAGACGCACCTTCCGGATTTGACCATCATTGCGGTTATGGCATCCTCCTCATCACAGCCACCCGCAAACATGTCCATCATCTCTGTAACAAGGTAGGTGATGCCCATGATTGCAAGGTTTGTCGGTGAGAGAAACCCCATGAGATACTGCTTTAGAGCCGCACTTACCCCCGCCTGAAGTACCTCCTCAGCAGTCCCGTACGAGAGCATGGCATTACTTGCAGCGGAGACAGCAGCATCCGCATACCCCTGGAATGCTCCTGCAACCGGACAGAACGAATTCGGTCCGTATTTCAAAACCATGTCAGCGTACATGTATGCAGCACTTCCGATCTTTATCATTTCAACAGCACTTCTTATACTTCCCATCGTCGTGCTTACCTCATTCAAAAGTCCGATTGTATCGTTTGAGACCATCTCTGCTTTATCACAGCAGTCGACACTCACAAGGAATCCGCTCTTTCTGCACCTCGAGGCCTTCCCCTCGAAAATACGGATCTCACCGATACACTCACCCTCATTCGATATTTCTCCCTCCACACCCATATCGTGCGGATAGCAGACATATTCATTTTCAGCGTTCTTCACACATGGAAACTCAGATCCGGACGGGCAGACATAACCCCTCGCGGGGTCTGCAGTACACGGAATACCATCTTCCTTCTCCACGTAGCTGGCAAGGAGGGAACTCTCGGGGACTTCTACACTCATGCATTCATGCGGCGAGCAGAAAAGCTTTCCACCCGCACCGGGAATACAGGGATAATCTCCCGACGGACAGACCCAGCTACCCTTCTCCAGTTTGCACTCAGTAACATCAAGCGGGCACAGGTAATTCTCTCCGTACGGGGTACACGGGTATATCTCTTCCGGCCTCAGTTCCTCCTTCTCCGGCCCGCAGATGTGCTTTGTAATCGCAGAGGAATAGTCCTCAAATACAAGAATGAGAATGACTGCGAGGAAAGGGTGTTTTATCCACTTCCACACATCCATATATTACTTCTTCTTTCCGACACAGGTTATGTCCCTTCCTGCCATTCTCAGAACCTGCATGAGGCTGGCTGCCTCACCGAAGTCGCTTATGCACCTGCAATCGGTTACTACCTTTTCCCCCAGGGATTGATCAAAAGGACAGACTCCGTCCCTGCATTCCCTGTAGTAGACACTCACAATCTTCCTGTCCTTTCTCAGAGCTTCCCTGCTTGTGACTTCATTTATGAGTTCCACAGCCGGTTCCTCCCTCACCACCTTACACGCCTCAACGCATGTCGAATCGCTCACATCCAGTATGTTAAGGGAAAGTATTCTCTCCACCTCTCCTCCCTTCTCGTCGATGTCCCTGAATCTCACTGACACCTCACCGGGAGAGAACGTACCAGGAATCCCCTCCACGGTCGATTTAACAACCGTGTCAGCTCTCTTTATTCCGGCCTCCATATCAGGCGAGGCCCTCCTGCATATGTACTTTCTCTCCTTCCTCCACCAGTCACGCTCAAGCGATACACTGCACGCCTTAGAGCACTGACCGGAGGCATTGCATTCACTCCCACCGGGTATCGGACATACATCAGGAATAAGTGACCCCCTCGCCGAAACCCATATCGCCCCAGACGGACCCGCATACCTGTCATTGATTATAATCTGGTTCCCCTGAACGGTCAGTGTTCCACCTGTAAAACCAAAACGCCCGGTCTTTGATGTAATCTCCATATTAACACCCTTAAAGTAAAGACCGAAGGGGGTTCCCGAGGTATCATACGCCACTACACTCCCGCAGTCCGAAAGATCGATGCTCCTGCAGAACCACTCAGTGTATCCCTTATATCCATCCGCTGTCTCACCCGGCTTGAGCTCGATGGCACAGAGCCCCTGCGATCTGTTTGCACCAACAGCACCGTAGAAACAATTGTTTATGAATCTTCCGGATTCTCCGTCATAAATTACCCAGCCCCTTCCAGCCACGATATTTCCCTTTACCTTCGCACCTCCATAGAGCTTAAGGCACCCGCAGTGGGTGCAAATCCCGGAACCATTCCCCCAGATTACGGGCTTATCCACCGGATGTTCTCGATCCAGTTCTGTTTCACCGGAAAGACAGCACCTTACCGTATAACTCCCATATTCGTCCCAGACATACTTTTCAACCAGAGTGCCGGGAAGACACATAGATTCATCGAGATAATAATCACAGATTTGCTTATTAACTCGATCATAGAAGTTATCACACATCGGTCCGTATTTGAGTGTACCCTCCTGGACAGGGTTTAATGTCTGACATGGAACGGGTACTCCTCCGGAAAGCACTATCTCCCCGTTAACGGAGCACACAATTCCTGATGGAGACCCATCATTGACCGAAAGAACACACATTCCATCCCTGTACGGTTCAGGACAGAAGAGGTTACAGGATGCAGTAACCACATCGGAAAGTTCAACAGTACTTCTCGGGGGAGTATTTCCCGCGGGCTGACCGTTCTTCACAGTGATTATCCCGTCCGTGGTCTCCTCAACAAGGGTACATTCCGGATCCCTCTCCACATCAGAACAGCTGTTCCTCAGGTTGATTTCCCCGTAGCACGTCGCATCCTGCCTCCACACAAGCCGTGGTTCTGCGATTACAGAACAGACAACCTCCTGGCTTATTCCCTCCGTGAAGAGCTTTTTAACAATCGCATAATATGGACTTCTGTCCTTTGCTTTTTCTCCCTCAGCCACAAGGGCAGGGGAAGATGTGAAGAGTTTTTCAGGATTCGGATAGAGGGGCTCAAAAAGGGGACGGGCTTCTTCCCTCTGTGTGTCTGCGAGGCCGGTTTCCACACTCGATACCCTCTCTGCTCTCCGGCCGTAGTACTTTATGTACCCGTCACCGCTTTCAACTCTGACAACTGCCATTGAGGGGTTCACGCTCTGAATACCGGCAGCGATTACGGATCCTGCGTCGCCCAGAATCTTTTCCAGCCCTATCTCTTCCGGACTCGTTCTGCACCCCTCACTTATACAGTAGCATCCTCCTGCATCCTCAGATCTGACGCTCACTATTTTCTCCCCGTCGAATGAGGCATAGATACACTCGTGAAGTCCTTCTGTGCATGCAGAAAATCCCCTGGAGCAGATAGCGGAGATCCACCTTTCCTTTCCGTCCGGAGAAAGCCTGGAAATCTCACGTGCCAGATCGATTGTGAGATCCACCTTTCCGTCCATGTCCCTGTCGATCGAGACAATGAAGGTTATGCCGGGATTCCTTTTGAATTCGACTTTAAGGAACGCATTTGATGCCTCCCCGCCCAGGCTCACCGTGAATGAACTGCCTGACGGGGTTGTGAGGGTGCCTGAAGGACTCATAAGCGGCCTCGAGGCCCTCTCTGCTATACCCTCCTTTGACCCGTAGAGATCTATCATCTGTCTTCCCAGATCCCTGCCTGCACTTGCCCCATTCTCCATATCCTGAGCGAAACCTGCCGGGAAAAGAGAGAAACTAAGAAGCGCTATCAGCACACATTTTCTCAATTGCCTCATCATAGCTCAACCCCGACCTTACAAGTTCTTCTATCATTGCCACATCCTTCGGAGTTGTCGAGTAAAGATAATAGGAGTACCTGTCCACGATCAGCCTTGCCACTCCTCTTCCCCACGGTGTGTCCATATAAATCTCACTGTACCTCGGAGCGTTTCTCCTCACCGTTTTCATGATCTGAAGCTCAAACTCATCACATTCAAGAAGTCCTTCCTTTTTCGCCACCTCGAAGTCCGGACTCTCGAGGTAGAATTTGAACGCGCTGTTTGCCCTTATGACCTCACCCACGCTCCCGAAGGACTTGAGGTCAAGTATGGACTGCGTTATAACGGTGAAGCTCCCTCCGTGCTTCCTTGCCCTCCTGTACCCTATCTCTATGATTTCCCTTATCTGGTTCGCCTCTCTCAGGAACTGCCATGCCTCATCAAACAGGATGAGGCGCTTCCTGGTCCTGTCCGATAGGTAAAGATCAATGGAGACCGCATTTATGACCTGGAGTGTGATTACCCTGAAGAGCTCCCTTTTCGATACTATGTTCTGGAGTTCGAGAACAACAAAATCGTCCTTCGCGATGTCGAAGGTCGACGGGCCGTTGAACCACTTCCCGTGAACCCCCTCTGATGTGAAGTCCCTTAAGTTGAAGGCTATCGTTTTTGCAACATCCCTTATCTCCGGTGTATGGATAGATTCGCTGTATTTCGGGAACTCAACAAGGTAAGTGTAAACATCATCGATGCATGCATTCTTACCCTTAGTCTCGTATGCCCACCTCACAGCATCCCCTATAACCGTTGCCGCTACTTCAGCTGTATCCTCCGGGATCTGCTCGGTTTTGGAGAAGGCCATCTGCATCACAATTGCCCTTATGGCGGGAAGGTCATCCGTTATATCAACAACGTTTGTGAACGGATTGAAGCACATACCCTCGGTTATGTCCAGGTACTTCCCCCCGAAGATCTTGCAGAGCTTTTTGTAGGATGCTCCTATATCGACTATCCTTATTATCCCCCCGCATGCGTAGTAGCTCGTGACCAGGTAGTTGCAGAAGAACGATTTTCCACTCCCCGTTGAAGCGGCCACGAGAACATTGCTGTTCCTCACAGACGGATCCATGATGTCAAGGGTGATCAGCTGTCCCTTTCTCCCGACAAAGACAAGGTACGGTCTACCACCTCCCGCGAAGTCAGCCTGAACCGGCATTATTCTGCTTGCAGCCTCCGCTGTCGTGATTGTATCCCTGTCTATGTTTTCAAGATTTCTTCCCTTCACGTACAGGCCGAATGGAAGGCTTGATATGAAGAGAACAGGAAGGATTATCCTGTCCTCCTGCATGACGTATCCCGACTGCTCCCACATTCTCCTCACCCTGGCGATTGCCTCACTGGCCCTCCTTTCAGTGGGAGCTATCACCCACAGACACGGAAAAACCCTCACAAACCTTGTTCCCCTCTCAATCTCGTCTGTTGCCCAGAGGTACTCCTCCTTCTTCCTTTCAAGGGAGGGCGCAAGACTTCCAAAACCTCTCTGCTGGAGGATGAGGTTGCACTTTGCGTGAAGGTACGTCTTTACATCTCCGAATATGATATTGAGGGTGTACAGAAAGGGGACCGTGATCTGGTTTGCATCTGAAGCCACACCCCATATACCGCCGAAGAGTTCATTGGTCTGGAGGACATTGACCTCCCTGGGAAAGGTCTTGACCGTGAGGCACCTCATGATTTTGCTTCCAATATACATGCTCTTCATGCCCCTCCGTATCTCTGTCTCCGCCAGAATCACCTGATCCCTTATCTCCTTCATGTCGTCGTAACTGCCTGCAATCCCGGGTGCCCTGTCGTTCAGAAATCTCCTCATGAATGCCAGAAGGTCTTCCGGTCCGACATGGAAGGGCAGGAGTCCCGATGCCGAAAGCGTTTCCTCAACCGCGTTCATGAGGTCGACTATGCTTACGTCCCTGGAATCAGCCGGGAACTTGAGTGTGACGAAGAGACGGAAGATCCTCAGGGGTATCTTCGTCGTTTCCTCTATTTGTCCCTTCCGGAAAAACTCCATTAAATTGATTGATGCCTTCCTCACAACCGGATTATCCTTTGTCCTCAGCTCCATGGCATTCTCAAGAACAGGCTCTACATGGGGATCTGCGTACAGGATAAACTGAAGGACGCTCTTCTCGGGAAGGTTGATCTTGAGAAGACCCTCGAGTGCGGAGACAGTTCCTTCACCCGCAAACGCAACAGGCACACACTCCCACATGAATCCCACGGTGTCATCAATGCAGTAGTACATCCTTGTATTCTCATCATACGCAACCCAGGGCAGGTACCGGGAGAACTTCACCCTTTCCGTTTCCCTCTCTATCTCGTCAGCCCTCATGTCTTCTGCCTTCTGGAACTCCATTTACCTTCCTCCTTCCCTGGACAGGTATTCACCGATCACCCAGTCCGGTTCTTCAACGAGGAAGTACACATACCTCATCATGAAGAGCTGTCCCTCATTCTTGTACGGCAGGATGAGCACTCTTCCCACCCTCGGAGGTTTCATTATCGGTATCACCGGTTCCCTTACAAGCCTTGAGGTGACTTCAAGGGGAGAAGTGGTCTCCTCCGGATTCCGCTTTTCATCCTTCACGGCAGACAGCCGTTCATCGGGAGTATGCCTGCTTTCCTGAAGCGGAATTCTCTCTTTTCTGGTCTCTAACTTCCGGGAGGGAAGGAGTGATTCCCCACGGGTCTCAGTCACTTTCCTGAGTTCTTCAAAGGCATCGCTTCCGGTTGCCGTGGACTCAAGATAGGCGTCCATGAGCGATGTACACTTCCCCTTCTCGGCAAGAGGACAGTCAAAGTCGCTTTTGTACGGATTGAGAACCTTCCCGATATGGGAGCATGAAAGGAGACAGAAACTGAGAAAGATTATGACTATTCTCCTCACTGTGCACCTCCTGTTTTCGCTTCCTTTATCTGGAGTTCCGTACCCTCACTTATAACAACCGTGATGTTTCTCGTTGTACCCACCTCAATCACAGGAAAGCTCTGCTTTGCAAGCTCGATGTAGAACTTTGCAAGCTCGTTCGTGGCCGCTGCAAGCCCTCCACCGAGGGCGTACTGTGCGGTCTTCTCGGAAGACACAGTCTGGGTAACTCCGAGGGGACTCACACTCTGATTTGCCGCTGCCTGCTGGATGACATTTCCGAGGCCGGAAAGAGTACCCGCAAGGAAAGCCCTGACAACAGCAGCGTCCATCCTCGATACAACTTTCCCCCTCAGTCCTATCCTTCCGTCATTGTCAACAACGAATCCCTTCACAGGCTGATCTATTACCGCCTCACCCCTTCTGCTCACACAGGAGAGCGTTGTAAGCCTGAGGTGCACTCTCTCATCGCTCAGGTTCCCGTATCCCTCCGCTATTACAAAGCAGCCCTTGAGATTTGCCTTCACCTTATTCGGAAGGATTGCGAGGTCCTTGATCCTTATTATGACGGGCAGTGGATGCGACTTTCCCTGCTCAACGGTTGGAGCTGCGAGTCCCGAAAGAAGCGTCGCCTCCATAAAAGAAGGGGGTAAATACAGCCTGTTCACGGGACTTTTTTTTTCTTCCTTCACCTCGGGGAGCTTCTGGCTCACAACCTCTATCCCCCCGATCACCTCCCTCTGCGGCTTCGGGGGTGCGGGCTGTGGTGAAGGGACTGGTGGAAGAGGTGCCTCCTGCCGGGGAAGGGGAGCGGAAGGGACCTTTGCCCTTTTCTCAGCCGTTTCTTTTTCGGCTTTCAGGTTCTTTATCTCTTCCTGCACCTGTTCCAGGGTCTTCCTCATTACGGAGATCTCCTTCGATGTCTCGCTTTCCGTTGCCCTCTGAAGGAGCTTTGGTTCAAGTTTGAATTCCTTTACCTCCTTCTTTCCGGTGACCTCCTCACGCTTCTTGCCTGTTGTCGAAAGAAGTGCCGCACCGATGATAAAAAGTCCGATCGCAACGAATATAAGGTTCCTCTTCTGGGCGGGTTTCAGTTTATGCCAGAACCTCACTGCTCTATCCTCCTTTCAACTATAAAGACCCTCGGTCTCTCAGTCCTCTTCACCATGTGTTTCTCCAGGGAAATGGCCACAGGTCTCGACGATATATCGCTTCTTATGAAATCCCGCTCTGAAAGCTCCATCTCCTCTATCCGGGGATTCCTTATCTCAATGCTGTACTCCTTGATTCTCAAACCTGCACCTTCAATATCTATAACCCTTTTCCCCACTGCCCGGACATCGGTATTTACCATCACCTCCTCCTTCAGAACACCAACAGTGTACTCATCGGGAATCTCGTTTTTCCACACGGCCTTTATTATCTCGACGATGAACCTCTCGTGAGCTGTCTCCGCTGCGGAGAGGACATTCTTTTTCAGTGTCTCACCCTTACCCGGCGAAAGCCTCACGGTCTGGGCGGGAACCGGCTTTGGAAGGAGGATGAGGCTGTAAACATCATCCCCGCACACAACATACAGATCCGCGGGCTGAGCGGCTGTTACTTCCCTGTCCCCTTCCTTCACAATGGGAAACTTGACATAAACACTCCTTCCCATGATCTTCACGGTAAGACCCTTCTCCTTTGAGTAGACAACGTCCCTCACATCCTTCGGGCACACAATCCTGTTCACATCAACACTGCTCACAGTCACCGCCTGTGTCATCTCCGGGAGAATATCGCCGGACGGGGATCCCGAAGGGGGTTCCTCCCTTTTCACAGGTTCCTGTTTTTTGTCCACTTCCCTGGTTTTAGTGAGTGTATCGTCCTTCGGAGAAACAGGTTTTCCCGCACCTTCAACCTTCCTGACTATACCCTTCGGCACGTTCTGCACCTTTTTCGAGCTTACACTGCATGATCCATCAGGGCATTCCTCCGGAAAAGCAGTCAGTGAAAAAAATAGAGAGAAAATCAGTACACCTGGAATGAGGATTCTCATTATTTACCTCCTCCCTCCGGATAAAATCTTTTTACCAGGAACCTGTAGCCCTGGACCGTGTACTCAAAAACATACGTCTTTACGCCCTCATCGAGCATGTGACCCTCCCTTGTCTTCTTCTCGTAGCCCTTAACCCTTGCCACTCCATTTGTTCTGTCCACCGTGATCGTATCGGGATAAAAGGTCGATGCAATTTTGAACTTTTCGACATCGTCCGCAAGCTCGTACAGCATCCTCTTTGCCTCTGTAAAACCGTCAGGGGAAAAGGACTCGAGAGCCTCGGAGAACTGGGCCCTTGCTATTCCGGGGTGATAGTTGAGAAGAAGTCCGGACATATACCTGATATAGGCCCTCACATAGCTGTCCGATGCCCCCTTCCCCGAAATCTCAACCCTTCCGTCAATCCCCGGTGGAAGGATGACAATTCTTTCCTTCTGCGCCATATTCATGCTCATGTAGAAATTAATAACAAGCGCCGCACCTATCGCCAGGATGAACATTTTGAGAAGTCTGTTTTCCGCCTTCACATTCGCATGTTTTTGAAGGTATGTGTCGAGCTTCATTCTCTGAACTCCTCCTCAAAAAAATCTGGATAACCATGAATCTTCACAAGTCCGATTATCACAAGCAGGTGCTTCAAAAAACCCCTCGGGTATTTGAGCTTCATTCTCCTGTACAGCCAGGGACCGGCAAAGAGGAGTATCCATGTATAGCTCCCCACGGTCAGGGCGAGGATGAATGCAATGAAGATCATCACGATTTCATCTGACTCAAACCACAGTATCTGATATGGTGATGACAGATACTGGGGAAATCTGGCCTTCATGTCCTCACCTCTTATTTTTACTTTTCGGGGGCCTTTTCAGGCCCCCCTGCATCAGAATATCAATCCCATTGACTGAAGTATCGAATCAGCCTTGAGGAGTGCGACACCACCGAGTGCAGCGGGGATCGCAGCCATGTACTGACCCTTGATCGCGGAAACAGCACCGATACAGATAGCCGCTATTCCCGCAACCGTACCTATCGGTCCCTTGAGAATCTTGTTCACCGCAATATCATAGATGTCCCCTCCAAAACCAGAAGCGGTGGACTCACCGCTACCATCGTATTGAGATGGTTTCCAGCCAACGGCAAAGACACATGGAGAGAATACAAACACAGCCATGAAAATGAGCCCCACGATCGCAAGCCTTCTGTCCATTCAACTCACCTCCTTTCTTTTTTGATTTCCTGTGACCTCCGGAGGTCGGTGGGGGGAGTAAGCCTTACCCCCCGGGTCTCCAGGACTTCCCTGCCGCTGAATGACCCTATGAGAAACATCTCACCCCTCCTGTACCTCACAAGCTCATCCTGATAGACGAACTCCCTCTCCACCACCGTGAAAAGAAGAAACCCTGAAAGTGCAGCTACCGCAAAACGCATGATCATACAGGTATTACTTCCCCTTTTATCCATCCGCAAACGTGATGGTCAGCACGCCGGCGGTATCACACGAGATCGATGGTTCCGAACCATACATACCCGTCAGGATATCCTTCACCTGGATGCAGTCCCCATTCGCCTTTATGTCGGATGTTATCCTGAGCGTTGTAGCGGTCGTATCCGGTCCAACCGTATTTGTCCCGTTGAACTTGTTCGTTCCATCATCACTCCTTATAAGACCCGCGTTCTGAAGCTCTGTAATCGAAAGACCCGTGTAGCTTGTCTTTCCCTTTGCATACCTCCAGGAAAGTGATGCCTCCCTCAGACTCTTTATCTGCTGTGCCACCGCATTGTACTTTGCATACTTCACATACGCGTTCCCCTTCATGACAGCCACGGCAAGAATCGCTATAACCGCCATCACAATAACAAGCTCAATCAGTGTGAAACCCCTGTTTTTCTTCATCTGTCTTTCACCTCCTTTCTTATATGACTGATTTGTGTTTTCTGTCCTGAAAAAGCAGTTCTTTCACTTCCTTCCACCGTCTTACATATCTACCTCTATCTTCTATATTACCTTGCGGATGTAATAATTCATAAAATGAAGTGGATACCGGTTATCACCCTCATATTACTTCTCCTTTCATGTTCACACGTTCCGCACAGGGATGGAGGTACCATACTGACACCCCTTACTATCTCAGCGGCAACCGAGAGAATAATAGCCGCCATCATTCAGTGCTTCCCGGCCGAGGTTGAAACCGATGAGGTTCACGACGGGTACACGGTCTCGAGCTTTCTCGTGAGGGTGAAGACAATGTCAGGAGAAAAGTTGTTCAGGGTCCTTGTGGTCGCACGGGAGGGAGGGAGTATCATTGCGGTGAGGTCACTATCGGGAGAGAGTGATTCATCCCTCCGTACATTCATCGAGAAAGCAGTTGCGGGCAGCCCGTTATGCAGGTTTTGATCTCAAACCTTCCCCTCGTCATCCTGTCCCTCATCTGGATCCCGGCCTCATTCATCTCAAGGAGGTTTATCCTCCTTCTCCTTCCACTCACCGTAAACAGTGTAAGCCTTATCCTGGGCGTTCCGCTTGCGGGATCGCTTTCGGTCTTCGCGTTTGTGGAGACGGCCCTCAGCGGAAACCCCGCAATGGTTCTCATTCCGCTCTTTTCGGGAATTGTTCCGTTCATTTTCAGATCTTCCGTTGAAACAGGGATTCTCTTTCTGGTTTCGGCACTCTCATTTCCGTTTGTGTTCTACCTCAAGGGGAAGAAACACCGTCCACATCGGGAACCCCCGTTCCACCAGACAGATGCAGAATTCGATCTCTTTCAGGAGCTCTCCGGAATCCAGGCCTCAACAGGGGGGAAGGTGAGAATATCGATCTCACCGGAGAGGGGGAGGGTGTCAGTTCCCCTGAAGAATACGGGTACATATCTCAATATCGAAACACATGGCGGAGCAGGGGATGAAGCCATCCAGTTCCTTCTCAACAGAATCCTCTCCCTGCATGAGAGGAATGCAGTTCTCAGTAGCCTTCTTTCAGGAATGGAAGTCCTCCAGGAGCAGCTCAGGTCGCTCAGAAACATAGACATGGATGAAACAGTGAGGAACATACAGACCGGAATAAGGAGAATATTCCCCTCCGTCAGGGGGATATATATCTACACTCCTGAGAGAACATGGCAGGACGGTCAGGTTAACAGAGAAAACATCGCAAGGGCACAGACACAGGATTTCCCCGTTTATCTCTCGGAAATTGAGACCTTCGTTTTCCCGATAACTCATGAGCATGAGAAGTGGTTCATAGCGATCCAGGGGACCCCGGATCCCACACAGGTTCGCATGCTTGACCTCTACTGTGAGTTTGCAAGGGATATTTTCAGGAATGCGGTCCTCCACAGGAGGGTCGAGGTCTCGGCAGCAAGCGATCCGCTCACAGGCCTGCCAAACAGGAGGGTCTTCTCATCGAGGGCCGCAGACGAGGTGACAAGGCACCTGAAGCTTAACAGACCATTCTCCATCCTCATGGTCGATGTTGACTTCTTCAAAAAGGTAAATGACACATACGGCCACGCTGCGGGTGATGAGGTCCTGAGAACCCTGGCATCCATCCTGTCATCGACGGTCAGGAAGTCGGACATTGTTGCCAGATATGGAGGCGAGGAATTTATCCTTCTCCTTCCGGATACGGACCTTACAGGTGCCATGAGGGTTGCGGAAAAGATCAGGGATGCCGTAAGGTCAAAGCCCGTGGAGATTAAAGGAATTCCGTCACCGATCAGGATTACGGTCTCAGTAGGAGCAGCCCAGTTTTCTCCCCGGTCAATGGAAACACTTGATGCCGTTGTGGAGAGGGCTGATTCCGCACTCTACAGGGCCAAACAGAATGGAAGGGACAGGGTGGAGTTCTCCTGATCAGTGCCCGTACATGCCCTTCATGACTTCCTGAAGTGTGCTGTAAAATGAGAAGAACATCCCCATGACAAGGCACGCCACTATCAGGATGGCACTCCCGTTCACGATCGGGAGCATCTTTGCCCTTGCGGTTTCAAAGTCGCTTTCGAGGATTCTCGCGCACTCGAGGAGATAGTACGGGTAGTTCCCGGACTTCTCTGCCATATCCATTATCTGTGAAACATAGCCGGGAAAGAGACCCTCCTCGCCGAATGCAGTGCTCAGCCTTGTACCCTTCGATGTCCTGTCAATGATCCTTTCCATGATCTCCCTTACATACGGACCTGACCTTGATGCGGTGATTCTCATGGCATTTAAAAAGCTCACACCGCCTGAAACGAGTATACCCAGGGTGAGGAAGGTATTCCTCACAGTTTCTATCCTTCTCAGGGATCCAAAAACCGGAATCCTGTACATCACCCTGTAAAAAAGCGAGGCACTGTTAATCCGGAGAAGACCAAGACCTGCAATGACAATACCGCATATCGTTCCCGCATAGGGCAATCCTCTCTTCAGGAGGGAGAAGACCTCGAGGGCAAAGGGCTTCGATTTCACCTGAACCATCTCCTCCAGTCTGGGCATGACCACGTAGGAGATCATGACCATGACTCCCGTGGCCAGAAAAAGCGTGATGAGCGGGCTCAGAAGGCTCTTTATCATCTCCTTTCTGAATGCCATCTGTTTTTCGTGGAGGTCGGCTATAAAGCGGAGGGATTCCACTATCCTTCCGGATCTCTGTCCTGCCTGAAGGAGTGCACTCTCGGCCCCGGTAAGACCAAGCGGACCGGCCATTGCGGCGTCGAGCTGTTGACCCCTGTCCAGTCCATCGAGCACCCTCTTCATTTCTGTCCTGACACCGGGTACAGTATCCGATACAGCCACTATCGCCTGTCTCAGGCTGAAGCCTATTTCAAGGAGCTGGGACAGCTTTTTAAAGACCCATATCCTGTCCTTCTGCTTCATATCCCGACAGCCTCTGCATCCTCAGGTGCAACAAGGCCGCGCTCCACGTAGTCGTGGACTATCGCCGTTATCTGTTTGAACCCCTCCTCCACCGCTATTCTGGCAAACGCTGACGGATCCTCATCGTAAAGAGCCCGCCTGAGTTCGGGAGTACACTCGAGGATCTCCGCAACGGCCGTTCTTCCGTACCTTCCCGTATTCAGGCACCTCTCGCACCCTCTCCCCGAACACCTCCTGCAAATCATCCTCACGAGTCTCTGATTGACGATGCCGAGAAGGCTCGACATCTTCCTGTACGATACACCGAAGTCATGAAGCCTGGTCAGCACGTCGAAGACCGTGTTTGCATGGATCGTTGAGAGTACAAGGTGACCGGTCATCGCAGCATCCATTGCAATCTTTGCGGTCTCAGGATCCCTTATCTCTCCGATTATGATCACATCGGGATCCCTTCTCAGGAAGTACTTGAGTGCCGAGTCGAACGTTATTCCCGCCTGTGGATTCACCTGCACCTGCTCAACAAGGGGCATGACGATCTCTATGGGATCCTCGATCGACATGATCTTGATGGAGAAGTCCTTTATCTCGTTCACAAGGGCATAAAGTGTGGTTGTCTTTCCCGAACCGGTCGGTCCGCAGACGAAGAGCGCCCCATGCGGCCGGGATATTATCCTTCTCAGAACCTCAACCTGCCCTTCGAGAAAGCCGAGGTCCGAAAGTGTTCTCGCGAAGAAGTAGTCACGTCTTATGATCCTGAGGACAATCCCTGGTCCCTCGGACGTCGGTGCCTTCGAAACCCTGATTGGAACCCTCATCGTGGGGGACAGCTCGTACTCGAATGATGCATCGTCGAACCTCTGCTCGTCGGATGGGTTGCCCAGACTTCTCATGAGAATTATGTTCGCTATGTATCTGTGAAGATTCCTCCCGTAGGAGAACTGCGGAACAAGCTCCCCGTCTATCCGGAATCTCACATAGCACGGATCCGAGGCCTCGAAGTGAATATCCGTTGCCCTCTCGGTGATCGCCTGTGCGATGATCACATCGACAAGGAAGGATGCGTTGCTTATCATCTTCTCCTCGTCCGCAAAATCGTCAAGGGTTCCCTCGTACATCCTGAGAAGCATCTTCAGAATGGATGAAAAGAGCACCGTCGGCGGAACAACGACGGGTGTTCTCATGCCGAACTTCACAAAAACCTTCCTTGCACTTTCCGGGCTGCAGACTGCAAGTCTTCTTCCCGTGAGAGGAAGGACCCTGTACGTCCTCATTATCTTAACGTCCTCAATCGTGTACGGCTTCCTGGGATTCATTTCTATGAGGTTATCCTCGAGTTCCGGAAGGAAACCGGTCCCGGAAATGGACGCTATTTCCCTGTATACATCCTCCTCACTTACAAGCCCCTGTCCGACAATCACATCGGAGAGAGAAGCACCTGTGACCTTCGCTATTCTCGCTACAAAGTCAACGATATCCCTCTTGAGAAGGCCCTTCTCAACGAGGGACTCCACCAGTCTGTTTTCCTGCACCGCCTGTCCCCGTTTGCTCCTTAATGGCCCTTTCGACCGCTGCCCTTATCTCTTCCGCACCCGGCTTCTTCTCCTCTTCCTTTTTCTTCCTCTCCATCTCAACAGGGATTACCCTCACAGCACCCGTAACGGTATCCCTGACCACAACACCATCTGCACTTATTCCCGAAATCACGAAATCGTCTATCCTGGTTCCCTCCTCTGCATATATCAGATCCCCTCCTTCCTTTCTCAAAAGGGCCTTCCTCCTCGATCCGTCAACAATGACAGGAACCGGATACCGCCTCGGTTCAGCCTCCTTTACAGCCCTTTCAACTATAGCGGGAATGTCCCTCTGGGTGACCGGAAGTGGAGGAGGGGGAACTTCCTGACGGCTTTCCTTCCCCTGGGAGGCCTCCCTTTCCAGCTTGCTTATCTCACTTTTGAGCTGTGCGATTACCTTCTTCCTCTTGAGTTCCATGACCTCCTTCATGAACCTGTCGAACTCGGGGTCTGTTCCCGCATCCTTCAGCTCATTCGGATCTCGCCTCTGCTCCGGGAGGTTCAGGGTTTTCCCTGGAGAGTCCGAGGCCACATTCCTTGTTATCTCCTGCTTTGTTATACCCTTCTTCGAGGGCGGTCCGAGCAGGACAAGCCCGAGAATGACAGCTGCAAGTACTGCACTTATTACAGCCTTCTTCACCTTCTTCTCCCGTAAACTGAAACTGTCATAACTGCCTGATTTTCCTTACCCTCGACCTTCAGAACGAGTATTCCATCCCCGAGCTTTTCGATGAGGGACTTAAGAAGAGCATACTGGTCAACGTAGTCACCATTAACACTTACTTCAACAACCATATACTTACCCACCCTGTCCTCACCTCTTTCCACCTCTTTTGCTTCCTGATTTCTCACCTGCTGTTCCTTTTTTACACCCTCCTTCTCTTCTTTTACCCGGTCCTGTGAAGGATTAACCGGCTCACTGGCAGGTTTCCGTACTTCCTTCAGGGACAGGGGAAAGGAGGAGAGAAAGGCGTCAAACCTCATCATGTTCTCCTCAAGGGGAGGAAGGGGAGAATGGGGAAGTGAAAGTAAGGCACTGTGAAGCCTTATGTCTTCAGGGTTTGTCACTATCCTTGAAAGTTCCTTCCTTATACTGAGTCCTTCCGAGACCGTACCCGCAGTTTTGATAAAAACCGCGATCGAGATGACCCATAAAAGGATAATCCCGTAAAATTCAACTCTTCTGTCCTTCAGGATGGAGACAGGATCAGGTCTGAATTTCCACTTCAACCTCATATATATCTCCCTTTTTCTCAACCCTGCCGTGCCATCTGGTTCTTAAAGCCTCAGCTACCTCCGGATCGACCGTAAATCTAAGAGTTCTCTTTTCATAAACATATCCCTTAATGCCAAAGCCGGTGTCGTACAGCATCCTGGCGAGTCCATCCGGAAGCCGGACAGGGTTCAGGGACCTGAGAATGGCCCCTGCCTTCAGTACTATCTGTTCGTCTATTTCCCTTGCAAAGACCCGTGCCTGCCTTTTTTTCTCCGCAAGCTGTACCTCTGCAGAATCCCTGAACCCCCTTGCAACCACGAGCGAGAAAAACGCAGCGAAGAGCACAATGCCTGTCACCGTATAAACCACTCTTTTATCCAGACCCAGTTCCCCTATGTCCGGGTTCCTGAGAAAATCCAGGATCCGCCTCCTTCTCCGCGGGATCACCGTGTCTATGGTCGTCTCCCGTATCTCCACCGGCTCTCCAGCGTACCTTCTTATGTTCGGAAGCTCGTACTCGGGAAAGAGGTTTTCAGAGTAAAGACCATCTTCCCAGAGGATGACGATCACACCATCGACTGTGACAAATGTGTAAAGTCTCCTTTCCAGTCCCCCGTCTCTCAGGAGATCCTCAAGGTAGAAGACCTCTCTCTTTCTTTTCTCCTCCTCCGGGATTTCAGATCTGTCGATCACAAGTACACGCCGTGACAGGCCGTCCGCATATGATCCGTCGAGCCTGTATACCCTGTCCCTGTAAACGATAACCGTATCCTTCCCGAACCTCACCAGTTCACCTCCAGAAGCATTGCAAATTCACTCTTCTCCTTCCTGTCGGATGTACTCCTGAACCCAGCTCCTATCCAGGGAAGATCCATGAGAACCGGAATTCCCGTTTTCTGCTCCCTTTTTGTTTCTCCGATTATCCCGCCAACAAGGATCTTCTCACCCTTTTTCACATGTATCACGGACTGGACCTGTCTTGTACTCACGGATGGTGCCTCGACAACAAGACCGAGGTTCTCAACCCTCCTTATCTCTATCAGATTTGTGAGATCCGGTGCTATGTAGAGTACGGCCTCACTGTCGGAGACAATCCTGGGAAGGACATAGAAGCTGAGACCGGTCTGAAGGGGAGAGACAACCAGGGTCTGGGTTGAGGATGTCACAGTCGATCCCGTCGTTGAATACGCCTGTGACACGTACGATATTGTATCACCGACGGTTATGGAACCAACAGACCCGTTCACAACAGACAGAACCGGCCTGCTCACGATGTTAACCTTCCCGTACTTCTCAAGTGCGGAGATGAATATCCTTTCTTTCTCGGAGTTCCACGTGAAATTGAGGGTGAAGACTCCCCCCGTGGCTCCACCCGTACCTGATAACCCTCCGCTCAGGGAACCTGCAACGAAGTTCCAGTCCACCCCGACCTCCCTGTTGTCATCGAAGGTTACCTCTGCTATGATCCCCGTTATTCTCACATTTCTTCCAATCCTTGTGTTGAGCTCCCTCACAAAGCTCTCTATTACCTCGACAATGTCCTTTCTATCCCTCACCCACAGCATCCCGAGCTCCCTGTGAACCACATATTTCCCGGTATCCGAGAGAAAACCCTTTATGCCCTTTTCCAGACTGTCCATCTGGTCCATCTTTGCCCTCGCCTCAGCCTCTGCAAGAGTCGAGGCCATACCTCCGGACACTGTATATCCGCCTGTCTGCGACTGTGTACCAGTACCCGCTCCTGCCTGCCCTGTTCTCGAGGAATTCACTGAAAATGCCTGGGAAAGGGACGGAAACTGAAGGGTGAACGTTTTTTCCACATCCCTGAATATGACATATGTGTTTCCAGACCTCCTGAAGAAATATCTGTGAGGAGACAGTATGATTTCCAGGGACTGATTGAGTGTTGCATTCTGAACATTTACACTTATCTCTCTTGCCGGATCAGCCCCCGATTCAACCCTGAAGCTGAAGGGGGTTCCCCGGAAGAGAAAACCGAGAACCACAAGGAGGGGCTGGTTGTAGGCCTGAATTGTGACGGGGAAGTCCCTCATCACCCTGACCTTTCCGTGATCTGTGTACGCGTAGTTAAGGCCGAGGGGAAAGAGAAGGGAGGAAAGGGCATCATCACCCTTCTTCCCCTCCGGAAGTACTCCAACAGGAATGGAAACATCCACTCCATCGGTGGTCCACCCCGGGGTCAGGTAATTCAAATAATCCTCAAGCCGTGTCCCTTTTTGTTCTTCGGACGTTACATCCCCGGAAAAGGCCACACCTGCTACAAGGAGAAGAATGACACTGACAGAAAGAAGGTATCTTCTCACCCTTTACCTCCTCTCCGCTCCTCCATCCTCAGGAGGCCTTCCATTGTGACAAGGGATACAGGATAGAGGGAGACATTTTTCCCCTTCTTTTTGAGGGCATCGAGACAGAACCTGAGAGGAGGAGTTCTGGGTATCTCTATGACCTCGAATGTCACACCCTGGGGCGTGCTCTTCTTCAACCTTGCAACCATGAATGAGGCAGGTGTCTCAACAACCCTGTCGAGTATACTTCCCTCCTTTACACCCTTTGCGGCCTCGAGTACGGAAACGTTGTCCGGTGAGGCAGGAAACGAAACCTCCCTTGTCTTTTCTCCTGCCTTCTTTGCCGCAGTCTCTAGCCCGTCGGAGCGTGCGTCCTTCAGAATACTCTCGGCAAGGGAAAGGGCCGGGTCGTTTGCCCTGTAATAGCCCGAGAAGACCTGCATGACTGCTATCGGTTCCACATAGAGCCTGTAATAACTGCCTCCGAGTTCCTCCTTTATCTCCCTGAGAAGACCCTTTAGCTGGTGGGATGATTCAACAGCAAGGACGGCATTCTGCCTGTTGATCCTTATCCCGTCTGTCTCAAGAAGTTCCTTCGCAGCAGCTGAGAGAACCGCGCTGTAAAGGGAATCCCTGTACGATGGACCACTTCCATCAAGAAGGTTTATTATCCTCCTGTTGATTCTGTGTATCTTCCATATGTCGGAAAGGGAAAGGGAACCCGCGTCGGATCTCACCACAGGAAGCCAGTACCAGAAGATGAGGAGAAAGATGAAGATACATCCTCCTCCAATCAGCCAGTTTCCCCTCTTCCCCTTGAGGGTACGAATGAAACCGGAAAATTTCTCACGCATCATTGTTTCCTCCAGAGTGGTTCTCACTTATATATTACTGTTAGGTATCAGTGATAGTACTCAAGAAGAGCCGTACAGAAGTAAAACCGGTGTCCCCCTGCATATTCGTACAGTGGTGCCGCGTATACCAGGCCCTTGAGTGACTCATTGGCGTAGTCGTAATCGGCGTCACTGACTGGAGGTATAAACAAGTTTCCATTTACATATATCTCATTACGTCCATAATAAGAATAAGGCGTATAAGGATATAAAACAGTTCCCGGAATACCATACACACCATAATTCCTTGTATTCACATACTCACCAGCAACAATTCTAATCGTGTCACCAGGCGACACAGTGAAACGAACCACCTCCGGAGCATCGGTTATATAGCAGTATAATCCCCCATTGCCGTCAGGATAACAGTCCTGATGGTAATAATAGGACGTGTATGACAGAACCGCTGCCTTCGCATCTGAAGGTACGGTGATCTGACAGTTATTATAGGGACAAGCAGTACAGTTGTTATTGGCCGTACACCACGATGGGGGAGTTGTATTACAGAAAAAGTAGTACTTCCTCTCCCATCTCCCTATCTCACTCACCCATATGTCCTTATCCTTGAGATAGTAATCAGATGCGGAGACATAACCGGTTACCGCTGTATCCTTTGTCTTCGACGCATTTATATTCACGAGCTTTGCAAGTGTGTCCGATCTCTTTATGTCAAACGAAGTCGGAACATTCAGGGATCCGGACATCGTTATGTTACCCACATTCAAAATGTTCCTCGAGGAGTCTATTACGGTTGTACCACCAATTCTCAGTTCACCCGCAATATTTGCATAGCTTGCCCCTGTACTGAAGTAAGTGGAGGAGATGGTTCCGATGTTTGTGAGGTTACCTGAGGAATCGAGTCTGAGAGTCCCTCCGGTGTACAGATTATTCGCAAAGAAGTTCCTGGAGGAGTCTATAATCGTCGTACCTGACATGGAGAGGTTAACACCGCTGAAGTAAACAGGTGCACCTGTAAAGTATGCGGAGTAACCCGATCCGTACGTGTTAGACGCGTAAAGTGCGGTGTTTACAGCGGGTACATTCGGAATCGAAGTTCCTGACTGAAGAACGGCCATGACTCCCACGCTGTAGTAGCTCATACTCTTGTCCGCAATACCCACAACACCGGCCGCATAACCCCAGCTGGACGATGCCCCCCTTGCCACACCTACAACCGCACGATTGTGATAGTCAGTACCCGTGGATGTCTGGGATGCATAGGCATACACTGTCTGCTTGCTTGTGTCAGCAGTATAAGATGCATAAACAGTCCTGGCAGATATGTCCCTGTTCGAATTCGCAAGCAGGGATCCGTTTATATATATCCCGCCCAGGATGTTCACATCCGCACCGAGTTCGACCTGGTTCGATGCATTGACCCTTATCATCGACACATCACCTGAATTTGCAGCGTTTCTGCCCGTAATCCACTGCTGGTTCGGTATCCTTATGATTCCGCTCTGGGCAGGGCTGGAACCCAGTGTGAGTACGCCTGATGCGGTGATGTTCCCTATGTTTACAAGGTTACCCGATGAGTCAAGTCTGAGAGTCCCTCCGGTGTAAAGGTTATTCGCAAAGACATTTCTCGATGTATCTATAACCGTTATTCCATTTATTCTCAGTTCACCGAGCACATTGACATAGGACGGCCCGGTCGACAGATAGGAGGACGAGATCGTTCCGATATTGATAAGGTTACCGGAGGAATCAAGCCTGGGCGTACCTCCGGTATAAAGGTTATTTGCATAAACGTTTTTCAGTGAGTCTATTGCAGGAGAACCACCAACATACAGGCTGGAAAAGGATGGAGAGGCATCAGTTCTCACTGACTGGTTCAACCAGCTTGAAAGCCAGACACCACCTGTACCGTAATATATGTTTCCATTCACAAGGAAATTGCCGTTTGTTCTCAGTCCTGAATTTCCGGTATCAGCATAAAGGTAATAGGATGTCTGACCGCCAGGGAACAGTGAACCCGTAAGAACAAGATTACCTGCATTATCCACGTAGAGTTTTCTCTCCCAGCCGCCCCCTGCGGGTCTTCTGTAAAGGTTAAAGACATCACCATTGAGATGCCACATCCATCTGTGGGATCCATCGTCCGTCTCCCAGAAGGAGATGGTCGGAGCATTACCCTGGATCCTTATACCTCCACCCCATGTGTTTGTATCGCTGTCGAACCAGTTGCCGTAGACATGCAGGTAGTCGTAAGGCCAGTTTGTACCTATAGCCCCCCTGGTGATATTGATAAGGTTCCTTGAAGAATCTATAACCGCTGTACCACCTATTCTCAGTTCACCCGCAATATTCGCATAGCTTGCCCCTGTACTGAAGTAAGTGGAGGAGATAGTTCCAATATTTGTAAGATTACCGGAAGAATCAAGTCTGAGAGTACCTCCAGTGTAAAGGTTATTTGCAAGAACATTTCTCGAAGAATCAATCACTGTCGATCCACCTATGAGGAGGGACGAAAAATCAGGGTTGCTCACAACAGAGAGAGTTACACTCCCGCCTGCACCGATAGTGATTGTTCCACCACCGGTCAGATTTGAACCGGCACCAACAGTGATTGTCCTGTTTCCTTCTGCAACTGTACCTGCGGATGATCCGAAATTAACGGAGATCGTTCTGTTCTGTGATAGATCTCCTCCACCGGTAAGTCCTGTCCCGGCTACTATCGTTCTTCCCGTGCCGACAGGATCTCCACCACCCGATATGGAAACAAACTCGTATGCCGTATTTCCCGCATTTCTTCTCAGAACCTGGTTGCCTGCCGATGCTGCTACCGATGTGAAGGGGTTACCGCCAAGTACCACACCTGTGAGAGTTGACCCTGTACCTGTTCCACCCCTTGCAACAGGGAGCACACCTGAAGTAATCTGGGATGCATCTATTGCTATAGAGGTATTCGACGCAGAGGTTATCCTTCCGTAGGTATCTACTGTGATGACAGGCACAGAGGATTGAGATCCGTAAGTTCCTGCTCCAACACCGGATGCTGCGAGGGAAATTGTCCTGTCAGCGGACAGGTCTCCACCTCCGGTAAGGCCTGCCCCCGTGGCTATGGTTCTTCCTGTACCAACCGGATCTCCACCACCGGATATCGAAACGAACTCGTAAGCTGTGTTTCCCGCATTTCTCCTTAGAACCTGGTTACCGCCTGTCGCTGCAACAGCCGAAAATGGATTACCTCCCACAACAATACCGTTCAGGACAGATCCCGTTCCTGTACCGCCCCTCTCGACAGGGAGGACACCGGAGGTGATCTGGGAAGCCGCAATTGCTATGTCGGTGTTTGAAGCAGAAGTTATGCGGCCGTACGCATCAACCGTGATGACAGGAACCCTTGAGCCTGTTCCGTAAGTACCCGCTGTCACTCCTGATGGGGTAAGGGAAAGAGTGACTGCTCCCGGTCCACCGCCACCTGACAGACCGGCCCCTGCAGAAACCCCGGTTACCGCGTAGCTTGCGATATTTCCCGAATGGATTGGAGTTCCACCGTTTATGGTGTTCACACTCAGACTGTTGATGACAGAGGAAGAATCCGGGTCGATGTAGTACGACGGGTTGTCGGTATCGATTATCTTCCTGAACGATGGAGAGGCATCAGTTCTCACAGACTGGTTCAACCAGCTTGAAAGCCAGACACCACCTGCACCGTAATATATGTTTCCATTTATAAGGAAGTTTCCATTTGTTCTGAGTCCAGAGTTTCCGGTATCTGCATAGAGGTAATACGATGTCTGACTCCCCGGAAAAATAGAGCCAGTAGTCCTCAGATCACCCGAAATACTTGTGTATGTTGAGGTTGTGGTAAGATACGCGGACGAAATTGTTCCTATGTTCGTGAGATTTCCGGAAGAGTCGAGCCTCTGGGTACCGCCAGTGTAGATGCTGTTAGCAAGAACATTTCTGGATGAGTCTATGGCAGTAACCCCTCCTATCAGGAGGGAAGTGAAGTTCGGACTGCTCACCACAGCAAGACTTGTGCTTCCGCCTGCACCGATAGTGATTGTGCCTCCACCGGTTAAATTGGAACCAGCAGTGATGGTTATTGTTTTGCTTCCCTCTGCAACCGTACCCGCGGACGATCCGAAGTTGACCGAAATAGTTCTATCCTGCGATAGATTTCCTCCACCTGTAAGTCCCGTACCTGCCAGAATGGATCTCCCTGTTCCGACAGGGTCTCCACCACCTGAGATTGAAACGAACTCGTAGCCCGTGTTTGCTGCGTTTCTTCTCAGAACCTGGTTTCCACCCGAAGCAGCGACAGCTGTGAAAGGATTTCCTCCGAGGACAACTCCGGTGAGAGTTGTGCCTGTACCTGTCCCACCCCTTGCAACAGGGAGAATACCTGAGGTAATCTGGGATGTATCTATGGCTATTGGAACGTTCGATGCGGATGTTATTCTCCCGTAGGTATCGACAGTGATAACAGGTACGGAGGATTGCGATCCGTAAGTTCCGGCCCCGACACCGGATGTGGCGAGTGACAGGCTTATCACACCTGGGCCACCGCCACCCGTCAGTCCGGATCCCGCATTGACGCGTGTTACAGCATAGGTGGCAATATTGCCCGAGTGTACAGGAGTTCCGCCGTTAATTGTATTAACAAGTACAGCATTCAGGTTTGACGTTGAAGCGGGGTCAAGGTAGTAAGCCTGGTTGTCCGAATCATAGTACACAGGAGCATAAACAGCAGTCCCGGATGTAAGACTCCCGTTTACGGAAATACCTCCTGTTACTGTCAGGGCACTAAGCCTCGTCGATCCGGATGGATCAACGTAGAAGTTAGAATTGTCACTGTCCACGAGCGACCTGGCCTGTACATTCCCGGAGAAAACAGCATTTCCTGACTGATCTATTGAAGCCACTTCTGTGCCGGCGTTATTTTTCAAAACCAGCCTTCCCAGAGAATTCTGTATTGTATCGACAAGACCCGAGACCGTGTCATACAGTTTAAGTGCGGGGGAACTTTTCTGAATTGTCAGATCCCCGCTTATCGGGTCTTCACCGGATTTTTTGAGATACACTGACAGTGATGGCTCTGCACCGGGGACAGGCACGGTGGCACTGACTGTGGTGCCGGATACAGTCACATATGGAAGGAAGGTCTTGAGCGAATCCCTGTACTTATCCGGCATCACGGTTGACACTGTGAGGCTTGTACCGTTGTTTGATATAGAGTAGGCGTTTCCCCATGCATTCTTCCCGTCCCAGTCTGACGGGAGATAACCCGTGTTCTTCAGATCACTGATACTTGACGGCCAGGAGCCTATGTCGAGTCTGTATTTCTTAGCAGCAGCCTGGATGTAGTAAACCTCTGTAGCGGTTCTCTCGATCAGCTTCTCCTCGTACTTCTGGTACAGCTTCGGCATGGTTGCCGCTGCCAGTACGGACATAACAGCCATCGCAATAACGGTCTCTGTCAGGGAGAAGCCCTTTCTGTTACGGATAATCCTCCCGAAAAACCTGAGTATGCTACTCATTGAAAAACCTCCTTCTATCCAGCCTTGCCTCATAGGCAAAGCCGTAGTCCACGGGCACAGCAGTATACACAGAGCCATTCTGTGCCCAGCAGAACGGTACTGAACTCATGTCCTCAAGCGGGACAGACGCTGAAACAACAGCAAGCTTCGTATCTGCCCGTACAAGTTCATTTGTACGGTTGAAAGCATTGACGGTTACATCCTTTCCGAAATCACCCTGGATGCAGGACAGAGAACTGCATGGAGTCTCGTTGTTCCTGATCGCCCTATAGGCAACAGCGCGGGAAATCTCGCTGAGTGACATGGAAACCGACTCCGCCTTTGCACGGACGACTGCCATCTTGAGAAACGTGAGGGAGATCGTTGAAAGGACAGTCATGATGAGAAGCACAATCACAAGTTCAATCAGTGTATATCCCCTCATCCTTTCACCCGTCGTTAAAGGTCACTGTAAGAACACCTGAGCTGTCACAGGTTATGACCGGTTCGTTCCCGTAAATTCCGAAAAGTATGTCCCTTACCTGAAGGCATCCCTCCTCACTCTGTATCTCTGAGGTAATCTGGAGTACGGTTGAAGGTGTTCCCGCGTTTACCGTGTTCTGTCCGTTCATGAAATTACCCGTATCCTCGCTCCGTACCAGACCTGATCCTATGAGTTCAGTCATCGAAATACCTGAATAGTCTTCCCTGCCCTTTGTATACCTCCATGCTATGGACGCTTCACGGAGGGCTTTCACCTGGCGCGCAACCCCGTCGTATTTGGCCCGGACAATATACAGGTACCCCTTGATTGCAGCGACTGTGAGGATGCTCATGACAGCCATCACAATCACAAGCTCAATCATCGTGAAACCGCTCCTTACCGGTTTCACATTCATACCTCACCCTGTATCTGTATTACCCCTTTATGAGGAAAAGCTGGTTTTTTAAGAAAAAATGAGAGGAGATTCAGTCTTCAAAGTAGGCTTTCAGTCTGTCAGGATTGAATCCTCTAACTTTTCTCCCATCTCCAAGCACAAACGCTGGTACCCCGCCTATGCCAAGCTTTCTCGCCGCCTCAATGTGAACCCTCAGAATTTCCTCTGCCCTCTCACAGAGATCCGATCCCGCTTTTTCTCCCCTGAACGCCCTTTTCATCGCATCGACCTGGTCACCGGAGCAGAGAATGCGCTTTACCTTTTCCCCCACACCCGGATGAAGACCCTCAAGCGGAAGGAAAAAGACATAGACCGTGAAGTCCTTTCTTCCTTCAAGGAACCTGAATGCCTCAACAGAAAACGGACAGTCAGGCTCCCAGAAAACGGCGAGCTTCTTTCGTCCATCTCCCTTTCTCCACACAACCGCACTCTCAAGAGGAAGGTCAGAGAATTTTATCCTGTTCAGTTCCTCCTCCCTTCGAAGGGTAATGTTCTCAAGGTTTTTGTCCATAAGAGCACCGAGAAGAATATATGCGCCGTCCGCAGTAAGATATATGAGTCCCTTTTCCCCTCTGGCTGTACTGTACACGACCTCGTAGAGGTGCGCACTGACAGGATTGACCGATTCAACAGTAAGTCCGAGCCTTGATTTGAGACTGTCAACTGTGGTTTTTACACCGGAGGGAAGCCCGGAGGCAGAGACCCTGGCTGAAAGGAAAACATGAACCAGTAGAAGTACCAGTACTGCCCGTGTGATTTTCCCCTTCAGTTTTGAAACCCGATCATCAGTTATAAGTCTTATCATGGCTCACTCCTGCTTATTTTTTCAAAAAGTTTTCTTACCTCCGGTATACCGGAGGCTTTTCTGAACTTCACCCCGTCCCTGAAAACAACGGTGGGAGTTCCACCTGGACGGTCCTCCCGAATCATATCTGTCCACAGTCTGAACACCGGTTCTTTATCAAATTCGCCTGGCACGTATCCTTTCCCGGCCAGAAATCTGTCAAGCTCATCGGGGTTTTTGATCCCCTTCTTTGCAGCCTCAAAAAGGATTCGCCTGAGGGCAAGACAGTCATTGAGAGTCTTCGTCCGGGGAAGAATCCGGAGAAATCTATCAATGTAGAGAAGGGAAAGATTTCCATTGATCGGGAAATCCACAAAAACCACCCTCATACTCCCCTGTAGCTGGAGGAGATGTGTAGCGAGCTCGTCTTCCATTGTCTGGCAGGGGGGACAGAAGTAGTCGGTATAGACTCTTATCTCTTTCTCTGACTTTCCGAAAACAGGAAGGATCTGGTCGGCTGCGTGTACCGGTTCAGATCCTCCTCTCAAAACAGAAATCGTCACAAGAAAGCCTGCAAGAAGCGCAAGGAGGACTTTCCTATTTTTCTCCTTCCTCCCGATAACGAGGTAGAGTATGGAACCTATAAGTGGTATAAACGTGATTACAAGAACCGAGAGAATTTTCATGGTCGTATCCAGTTTACTCCTGAGAACAGTGACAAGGATCCACAGAAATAATTCAACAGGGGCAATCGAGCTGACCATGATTGCTCCTGTTATAATGAGTGCCATTCTGTCCATATTCTTCCTCCTTTACAGACATTGTAAATATATTTTCAATAAACCGTTTTATAACCCTCTGTGCCCCGTCCAGGGGTATCTCTCCGTATCTCCTTCCGACCCTTAAACCGATTAAAACCCTCTCAACCTTTCTGTTAAGGATTTTCAGTACGCAGGAAAGAGCAGATTCGCTTCCTATTCCGCAGATCTTTAAACGGGGAAAGTCATTCATTTTTCCTCCTATGCAAACAGGCACAAATAACTTAAGCTGTTCGGGATAGCGTGACAGTTCCATCGTGGTGAAACCATAAAAAGCATCTTTATCTTTTTCTATATTACCGTCAGAAAGTGTCACAGGGATCAGAACGCCATAATACTCTATTATGAACGGTACGTTTCTCTCCCTTATCACGTTGCTCCTGGAAACAAAGGACTCTTACACTCTCAATCATTCAAGAGGGGTGGCCGAACTCTGTCTTTCTCTCGGAAAGAGACTCGGCATTACTGAACTCGATCTCTTTCAGATCTGGACTGCGGCACTCTTTCACGATGTCGGAAAGATCGCCGTCCCTGACTCAATCCTCTTAAAGAGGGGAAGACTGACAGACAGGGAATTCGACACCGTCAGTTACCCCACGGCTAAAGCCGGGGGCTTGCAGCTCGAGGCCGCTTCGGGGCCTACTGACGAAGGCCCATCCGCCAGCGTCTCGAAATAGACCTGGCGGATATTGGTTGCGGCAACTATATCTGCATGGCCGACAAAGCCACAGGAGACGCAGCGGAAGACATGACCTTTGCGGTTGCCCCTAGCAACAAACCCACACCTAGGGCAGCGCTGGCTGGTATGGCGGGGGTCAACATAGACCACGGCAATGCCACGCTCGGCGGCCTTGTACTCGATAAACCTGCCTAATTGCCCGAAAGTCCAGGAGTGCTGGAGAAGACGCTGCTCTTTGGCAACGTAAATTCGTTCCCGGATATGCCGCAGGTCTTCCATCACGATTACATCGCCAGGGTTGCAGGAGTTGACGATAGTTTTGGCGATCCTGTGGTTGAGGTCGGCCATCCAGCGGCGCTCCCTACCGCTCAGCCGTTTCAAGAGGCGTTTAGCCCCCTTCGTGCCCTTGGTCTGGAGCGCCTGCCGCAACCGGGCGTACCGCCTCCGGACGTGCATGGCCTGCAGCCCGGAAAACTTCAAGCCGTTGGAGGTGGTTGCGAGGTTGTAGATGCCGCGGTCGATGCCGGTAACGTTGCCGCTTTCCGGCTGAAACGGAACTTCCCGGTTAACAACAATGTTGATGTAGAACTCTTTCGTTCGCTTGTTGTAGCAAAGGGCGGCAGAAGTGGGTTTTTGTCCAGCGAGCAGTCCTTTTTGGAAGTTCCCAATGGCAAGCGGGAGTTTGAGCCTGCCGGCTACCGTGGAGATAGAAACCTCCCAACGCTTTTCATTGAAGGAAAAGGTGCGCTGGTCGAGGCTCATGCTGGTAGGTTTGAACTTCCGGGACTTGGACAGTTTCCGCTTCTTTTTGGCCACTTCGGCTACGCGGGCAATAGCGCGGATGACGAGGTTAGCCTGCAAGCCGTACTTTTCCTTGATGGTGCGGTAGCAGAGGTGCTGGAGTTTGACCTTGTTGGTGGTGCGGTTTTCCTGAGAAACGCGGAGGATGTCGTTGCAAACATCGACAAACCTCTGCAAAGTTTCCAGGAGAATAGCTGCCTGTTCAGTATTAACTTGAAGTTTGCACCTGATAGTTTTGACAAGCTTCATAGCTTCATTTTATATCACATTAGAGGAAGTGTCAACTGCGCCTTCCTCCCCAGGCTTAAAAGCCGGGGCCTCCGGCGCGGAAAGGGAGTGAGATTCCTCTCTTTTCCAGGATAATCCATGTCTGCGATGTCTTCGACGCCCTCACAACGGAAAGGCCGTACAGATCCGTATTCACGCCTCATGAAGCACTGAGGGAGATGGAGGGAACCGCGGACGAATTCGATCCCTGGATTCTTGAACATTTCTTCTCAATGATCCGGGACCGAACTGCAGAAGTCGTAAAGCCTGCATGAGAGGGACTATATACCCTCCTCGACAACCTCATCGATCTTCTCCTTTCTTTCAGGCCACTGGATCCAGACGGCTTTGGTCCCGTTCCTGATGAGAAAGAAAAACCTCGCACAGGAAAAGCACTTTAGAAAGTTCTTCATGAACATATCATTCCACCCGAGTGCGTGTGCCGGAAAGAGGGGGCCACCGCATCTCGGACATCTCCTGATGGAGAGTCTTCCCTTTTTCCTCAGTACTTCATTCGGATCTATCCCTGGAGAATTCAGATCCATCCATTTTTCCATTTGCTTCTTCTCCCTTCATTTCCTGAACCTCGGGTTTATTCCCGGTGTCATCGAGTGGGATGGAGAACCCTATTGCTATTCCGCATATTCCCTGCATGATTCCTCCTTCTTACTATTTCAGAACCGACTCATCTCTGCCGGTTCTCCCTTTTTCTTATTACCCTTTGACAGAGAGTTTTCTTGAAGAATTCAAAGGCAGGAATACGGGAAATAATGCAGGGGAAGAAACAGGTACTGGACAGGCTCCGGGGAAGATCCCCGGAACCCGATCAGCGGAGAAGAAATTCTGTTTTTCTATCCCTCAGATCCTGAATCAGCGAGAGTCCACCGATCATGATATCAAGTACGGTATCCGGTCTGAACCTTCCACTGTAGTCAGGAACGTATGATCCCCTGTACACGAATGAGAGAATGAATGCGAAATTCCTTAATCCTCCCCTTACCTCTTTTGAAAGTCTGAGAATGGATTCACAGGCGGAAGGCCCCTCCTCACATATCCAGTCCCTGAGAGTACGGATAAGCTTTTCCACAGCGGAACAGATATCCTCCTCTGTTCCCTGAATGAGATCCCTTCCGCACTCAAGAAGTGCTCTCTCAAAACTCATCCGCGAACCCTCGATTTCTGCGGAGGGCCACACATTTCCAAGACCGGGAATTCTGACAAGACCCATGATTCCACTGAAGCCGGTCGCAAGGATGCACCCCCTTAGAATCATATCCCTTCTTTTCTCGTTTTTAAGCTGAAGTGCGGTATTTACAACGGGAAGAATGTAGCGGATAAGAGGGGATCGTGTCTTAAGCCGGAAGAGGGAGAGGGGTCGTGTTTTCTTTCCGGGAAGGGCCATAAAGCTCTCCATGAGGGATGCTGCACTGATTATTTCCTCCTCCGGTAACTCATCAAAAAGAAGTCTCCGCTCTGATGACGGATCCATGGCACTCCGGAAGAAATCAGATGCAAGAAGAAAGAGGAAGAGCTGTACCCCTGATGGATTTCTCTTAAGCAGGGACGTACAGAGATCGATCATCTCATCGATGGAATATCCCCTTACAGTGAGGCGCATGCGGGCAAGTGCGGCAATGTACGGTGCGATTTTCACTGCCCTTGTGATTACCTGAAACGCCCTTTCCGCCCTCTCAAAGAGATCGTGATCAAGAACTGTAAGGGGCAGGAGAATCCGCTCCAGCTCTCCGGATGGAGGAGTTCCGGTCCTTTTAAGACCCTCTGCGATCCTGCGTACTTTCTCGAATACCTCATCGATTCTGAGAGCCTCATACGTCCGGTTCACATACATCATTTCAAGGAATTCGGAAAAACCGATAAGTGCAGAGGCGAGTTTTACGGGGTGATCCCTGTACTCCTTCTTCCCCCAGGGAATGATTTCCTTCACGTTCCAGTCCAGGCTGGATAAGGCCTCCTCGATACGATCTGGACCCTCACAGAGAAGATCGAGGATAGAAGTACTGTCAGAACTGGTACGGGATATTAATCTTATGTTCCTCATGATATCACTCCCTTCCTTTTTTGTGATGGCAGTGATCTGACCCGGAATGTGGAAAGAAAGTCCGTCTATTCTTCCTGGCGGGTTAACCCCCTCACGATATGAACCATAACACAAACATTTACATTATGCAAGCCACACGAATTTTCTTTATAAAACAAAAAGAGGGAGAGGAAAATCTTCCCCTCCCTCCAGATTTCAGAGGTTGAATTCGGGAATGGCCGAGAGGCTTCGCATAACCCTCTCGAGCCTTCTTTCCACATCTTCCTTTTCCCCCGGGTGGCAGGCGAGACCAAATAATATTCCGAATCCCTCACTCACACCCTTTTCCCTTCTTATGGTGTTAAGAATTGATCTGGCTGATCCAAACGGATCCCCGTTTACCCACCATTTGAAAAAATGAGTCATTTCATCGAGAGTTCGTGATGGACTGAGTCTCCCGATAAGGAACAATGTGTAGTCATAGAGCGCATCGGCTAAGAAATTCCAGGACAGAAAAGTCCTGAGTATGAGTTTGTCCGGTTCGGGGAAGATTTTTACAAATTCTGGAAGCCACCTGAACCCCAGAGTGCAGAAGCATCCGCGGAGTATTTCCACCCGTGCCCGGTCGTCCTTCATGTTAACCGCCTTTAGCGCAATTTCGAGAATCTGCGGAAGAAGAGGACATTTACCCCCTACTGACAGAGAACGGGATGGTGTGGTCACCCTCTCGGATGAGGTTGCGAGCTCTATTGTTCTTTTTATATCGGGCATCCTCATATGTGAGAGAACGTCCGTATAGTCCGTACACCAGGAACTCTTGATTACGCCAGACGCAAGAAGGAGAAGAGTGATGTCCTTATACGAACCCGCTCTTTCCGCAACCTTCATAAATAAGCGGGCCTTTTCCTCTGATGGCACCCGGTTTACGACGTCAATCAGTTTTATATATTCGGGCAGGAGATGGATCGTTTTCTGGATTTGTGCTAGAGCCGTGATTGCGGTTGAATCTGATGGAAGTCTCCTTCTTATCGCTTTAAATGGAAACTTGAGATCTTTCAGTCTGTCTACCTTCTGTTCGATAGATTCTCCATCTCTATTCACGTACTCGTGGATCAACTCTCCTACCCATGCCAGTAACGAGTAGAGGGCATATTCAAGGTCGTCGGGGTCTGTTTTCTCCACTTCTTTATCCTTCCAGGAGAGGAGCTTTACGATATCCCAGTCAACAGAGGTTACAGCCTGTTCGATTTTCTCATCATCGTCTTCTGCAAAAACCTTCACCATCTTCATTTTTTTTCCTCCTTTCATGATGTTTTCAGCTCAGGGAAGACGTCGGGTAGGACGGTTACAGCATGAACCACATCTGCAAGAGCCTTCTCAAGAGAGGCCCGATCCATCTTTTTTACAATTCTCTCCGCGCACATGAGGCAAGCAAGACCCCTGACAGCAACAGGATTGTTCCTTACATTAAGAATCGATTTCGAAACAGAACAGGGATCCGCCTTGATCCGCGATCTGAAGGAGATTGCAAGTAGACTCAGGACGCGGCCTGGATTGCTCGTACCGAGAAGGTAGCTGGCGTACTCCATAATCACTTCAGAGGCATAATGGACATCAGGGAGATGCATAGAAACGAGTTCTTTCAGGGACTCCTTATCAACCTCAAATATACGGGAAATACCGTTCAATCCAAGAAGTGGAATAAACCCCCTAAATATAGCCCTCTTTCTTGCACGATGTGCATTCCTCACTGATCTGATCACCTTTATGACCGTGTGTACTGACGCATCCACGTCATGCGGGAATAACGGAGAATTATTTTTCTTATCCGGAAAGTGGAGGTTCAGAACTTCAAAATTATTGAGCAGCTGTCTGGCCTTCCTTATCCGCCCGGATTCATATATCCACAGGACATTAACAAGATCCCGCGTTTCGATGGAACCCGAGACTGCAAGTACTGCAAGAGACTCGACTTCGTCCTGACATTGACTTATGAGTGAGACTACTTCCTCAAACGAAGGCTCTTTCCGATCGCGGACTGTGAGAACAAGCCGGGCAATCTCTTTGAAGGTGAGTAGTAAATTCAGGGAACTCAGTGCCTTTTGATAAAGCGATATATCAATGACAGCAAGCGGTGAAAGCCAGAATTTCAACTCCTCAAGGGGAATATCGAGCTTTTCCAGTTTTTCATAGAATTCAATGAGTCCTATGTTACCTAGCTTTCTGGAAGCCCTGTCAATTATATCAACCAGTACAGCGAGAGAATGTGCAAGCTCCACGGGGTTTCTGAGCAGTCTCTTTTCTTTCCAGGGGATAAATCGATCAAGTTCCCATACCGGTTCTAAAAGATCAGGTAAATTATCCATGGTTCAATTACCTCCTTTCTTTTCTGTCGTCATTTTTCGCGGAAAATAAACCTCCAGGATGTTTTGTCTTTTTCCTTTCTATCCCGCGTGCATTGAAATCAGCGATATATCCGAAACCACACATAACAAGACCCGGATCGGTTATGTCCTCCCCCGATACCGCAGCGAAAATGGCTGCTGGCCCCCAGGGATTCTTCTTTGCGGCCCTCAGTATTTCTTCACATGCGTGAACGGGGTCAATCGTTACCCACCGATCGAAGAGACACCTGATGTAATCATCCACATCCCCCCGCCGGCCTGTATTTATGAGCAGGTTCCCATACGCGATAACTGCTTTCTTGAACCACCCGTAATCTATATCTCCACGCAATACGGACCACATTGATTTGATTTCCGGGAAGCTTTTTATCAGCTCTGGAATCCACCTGAAACCGAGTGCACCAAGACAGGACATGATGATTTCCTTCCGCCTCTCCTCGTCATCCATATCTGCAACTCCCGAAAGAACCCTGATAACATCAGGAAGAATCGGGCATGTACCCGTGTTTTTTATTACCGGTTCACCTCTTTCGGGTTCAATTCCAGTAAGAAATCTTATAGAACGTAACGGATCCACCTTTAAATTTCCATTCAGATACTTGAAGCTGAGCATACCCGCTCCAATGAGCAGGGTAAGAATATTATCTACGGTCCTGGCATTTTTCAGTGCACCCGCAAAGAGCCTTACCCTGTCAATGAACTTCAGTTCTCTGTACTTCCTGGACAACGAGATAAGTGCATTGAGGCACGGGATATATCTTATCCACTCTTCAACTTTCAGAAGTCTCTCAACTGCTCTCTGATAAAGGGACGGATCAATAATGGCAGCGGGACTCATTGCCCGCTTTATATCCTCTACAGGAACGGTAAGGCTGGAAATACGGTTAACAACTGTTTCTACATCATTATCAGATCTGTCATATTCTAATTTTTTTTGAGCTATAACTGTGCTTATGAAGCAGCCGTACTTCGCAACTGCCCTGGCGAGTTTTACAGGCCGGTCTTCGAGAATCTTCCCTTCCCAGGGACACATTTTTATAAAGCTCCACCCCAGCTCGTGTGCAGCATACCAGATGCTCCGGTCGCTCATCGTCATGAGGTGGATTGCCGCGCGGGGGTCCGGACCATTTTTGAGAGTGTCAACGATTTCCTTAAGAGTCATGGTGTCCTCCTTTCGTACACTGAAAATAGATCGATTTGCGTCGGGCTTCTTTTCCTCAAACGATCAACATCCTCATAAATGAGGTCAAAGCTGAAAGCAGCTGCCATTATGGCATCCTCCGGTTTTATAAACCTCTCTTCCAGCCTTTCTGTTATTAAAAGGCATGCAAAGCCGACCGTACTCTCCCTCACCTGTCTGAGAGTCCTCAAAACCTTCATCGAATTCTCAACCGGTGAGGAGAGGATCCACAATATAAATGCCGAACTAAAACTGTTGAGTATACTCCTGACATCTCCCTGTCCATTCGTGTAGAACTCCACCAGCATCTGAACCGTTTCGCCCGGAGAGGAGTATCTGAAAAAAACGTTAGCAATTTTATCTGCGATCCCGGGGAATCTTCTCACAAGTTCGAGTGTCCCCCTGAATCCAAGTGCCTGGACACATCCCCTGAGAATCATTCCCAGCCTCTCGTTATCCACGTTCTCTGTTCCGGCAGTCATGCGGATAATCCTGACAATAGCCTCCGAAATCTCTCCACTCAGTCCAGGTTCGATGCGGGGTACAGAGTAGTTCCGTACCGGAGAAATTCTCAGTTTTTTGAGAAACATCCCCGTACCGCGGAGTGTTTCTGCATCGTTACACTGGAGGAGGGGCTTGAGGAACGCTGAACCGTTCATAACATACGAATCGGTGCACATTGAAAGGGCTGTATAGCAGTCATATCCATTCGCTGCCAGACTGGCCGTATCTGAAAGAACTGAAATTGCTTCCTCGAAGCCTATAGATCTGGATGAAGTATGAAGGAGAATGCGAACCGCTTCCTGGCACACTTCAAGCCTGCCCAGAGCTGAAATCACATCCTCATAGAGCATCCTTTCTGTTTCCCGAAGTGGCCTGATTGCATCTTTAATTTCGTCCACCGGAAGTTTCATAGAATCAATCAATTCATAGATCCAGCGCGCGTCATCCGTTATGGTCTTAATGGAACATCCGCGACCCAGGTGGATCACGAGGCCATCCAGTACTTCCACAAATGACAATATAGCAATAGCAGCACGAACGGGATTTACAGACAGAATACCGCGCTGAAAACTCGTAATGACTTTCTCTGCTATAGTCAAATCGTTCTTGAGTATCTTCAGAACGTTCCGGGGCAGTCTCTGAAGCAGTTCAACCACAGCTTCTGGATGCCGGAATGTTTTTATATTGTTAACAATCGTTTCTAGTGTCATTGTTTCACCTCCCGTTTTTTCTCACGAAGAATTCCGTGAGTTTTTTTAATCCGGATTTTCAGAAAAATCCGGAATAAGGTTCATGGCGTGGACAGTAGCTTTTAGTGCCTTATGAGGCGGGATCTTACAAGGATAAAATGTGAACGAACTGGAGGCAAGAATACTGAAACCCCATACAGATCTCTCATCTACCCTGTATGCATTCAATATCTTCCTGCAACAACCGAGAGGGTCGGCCTCCATCCATTCCCTGAACATCCTTTCCAGAACGTACATGATTCCCGAATCGTTCGGGACAGTCCCGGGTCCTGATCTCCTGAGCGCGGAACGGTAGACAGACAGAGTCTCCACACTGTCAGGTTCCGGTCTGTCAGGCCACGGAATGCTTTCTGTCTTTCCCATCACAAGTCTTCTTATCAGGAAGAAGGACTCAATAACCCCCTCTTCTGACAGTATTGAGACTTTTGTTTCTGGAATGACATCGCACGATACGAGAAGGAGAAGGAGTTCCCTTTCCGAAAGTTCTCTGAGCACTCCCGAAAATAGAGAGGCCCTCTTCCTGTCAGACATTTTTTCAAGAAATCCTCTCACTGTACACACGACCTTTCGGTGTGTAGCAACCTTAATTGCTTTGACGATATCCATCATCGACTTTTCCGCACGAAGGTAAAGACCTGGATCAATCACAGCAACAGGTGCAAGAACCGTCTTCAGAGTCTCGGGTGGAGGAGACATTCTTCTCAGCGATCTCAGAATCCCGCGGATAACAGACGATGGCCAGAGAAAAAGGGAATTGAACTGCGAAACCTTGCAGAACTCTGAAATTATGATAAGGCCGTTCGCAACTTTTACTGGATCTATACTCTTCACATTTCCGTTTTCCCAGAATGCGAGTTGATCGATTCTCCAGCCAGCCCGATGCATGATTCTCCATGCATCCCTGTACTTATGCTGGAAAAGGTCATGCCTCACATCCCTTTTTTGCGGTCTTTTATAAACCTTTTCTGGACTCCATCCAAACAGACGAAACATAACACACCTCCCTCCTTTTAAATTTTTTTGCGATTTTTTCTATGTGTTCGGAAATCTACTGGTGAGTTTCTGTATCAGTATTAGTTACAAGTATCCGACTTCATAGACAGATATTGGCTTTTATAGTTACAGCGTTGTACAATAAAAACATGAAACTATCAGACTGGGCAAAGAAAATGGGGATAAGTTATCGCAGGG
>Ga0078972_1003279_pt1 | contig 49158 bp, 47 predicted proteins | sample YelNatPaOPGAMG01_FD_67568 | JGI IMG/M metagenome (GOLD analysis project Ga0078972, IMG submission 67568) | Hot spring thermophilic microbial communities from Obsidian Pool, Yellowstone National Park, USA - OP-RAMG-01 (SPADES assembly) (version 2) | ecosystem: Environmental > Aquatic > Thermal... | reverse complement strand
TTGAAGGCAATAATACTGGACCAACAACAACTATAACTACAACTCAACTTTCAACAGCTGTAACTGGAAAATACAGCGTTGCAACAAGTAAAACTACGCCACCTTCTCCTAATCCTAATAATGCAGGTAGCTCAAACCTTAATATTCCTTCTATTATTAATTTTATAGCGACAAACACAAATGCCACTACAACAACTTTAACTAATACCGCCTTTAAGCTTTCAACTTCAACCATGGCTGTTTCAACAAGTTATGTTGTTGAGGTTATGGATACAAGCGTAACTGTTACTTCAACTTCAACAACTTATGTTTCTACGGTATCCTTAACAACAACTACTACTTCAACTTCTTATTCAACCTCTTATACTGGAACAAGCTCAGTAATTTATACAACAACTTCATATGAAAGCATTTATACTTCAACGATAAGTTTAACTTCCTTTGCTACGCAAACGCTTCCTTATACGCTTCGAACAACAGTTTGGTTTACCAATTATAAAAGCACAATTCCCGCTACAACTTCAACAACTTATAAAGGCACTGTTTACTCTACAAACGTTTATACTGTTTATTCAACTTCAACTTTAACTGTTACAACAGCTAATACAACAATTTCTCCAACTGTAACGTTGCCTATAAACGTCAGCTGTTTTATCGCTTCAGCTGCTTATGGCTCAAGCTTAGCTGAGCCGGTTCAATTTCTTAGAGGTTTTAGAGATAATTTAGCTTTAAAAACTTTTGCCGGCTCATCTTTTATGAAAGTTTTTAATGCTTGGTACTATAGCTTCAGCCCAGCCATAGCCAATTTTATTTCGAACTCGCCTAGCCTAAAGCTTTTAACTAGAGCTTTTATTTACCCGCTTATAGGGATTTTAACCTTAGCCTCTCTATCTTACCGTTTACTTGCTTTTAATCCAGAATTAGCCATAACCGTAACCGGTTTAATCGCTAGCGGCCTTATAGGCATAGCATACTTTACACCTATAACCTTACCGATAATTTACCCATTAAGGCATAGAATCAAAAATAAAAAGAAAATATTAGCTTGTCTATTTACATTTTGGTTAATAAGCTTCCCAGTGATGATTATTGCTGAAGCTTTTAAAGCTGGATTATTAATGAAAATAGGTTCTTCAATGCTTGTTTTAACCACTATAACGCTTTCAACTGTTGGATTAAGCTTTATTATATTAAAACTCGTTAAAAACAGGTTTTTTCTTGAAAAATCAAAGAAATTAACAGAATCCTTTACAAACATAAACTAATTTTTATTCAATTTTTTAAAGAATAATATTAAATAAGCTTTACAATAAATAACGAATTAGAAATATCAAGGTTTTAAAAAGAGGCGGTAAAATTCAAAAATGATAAACCTAAATAAAACTTTAACAAGCAAATCTTCATTAATAATTTTAGCTGCAGCAACCTTAATCCCAATTTTATCCTTAACAAACCTTCTAAAACAAGCCTCAATCCCATTAACCTTAATCCTTACAATAACCTTAATCGAAACTTTAATTTCTAAAAAAAGAAATTTAAAAACAAACATGAAACAAGCCTTTATAGCTTCCTCGCTAATTCTTTTAATTCTTTTCTTATCTCTTTCCAGCTCTAAAGCAGCTGTATTCACAGAATACAATTTACCTTCAGGCTCTTCACCAATAAACTTAGCTTTAGACAATAGATCCTACGTTTGGTTCACTAACTATGGCCCAGATAAAATAGGAAGATTAATTCCTGGAACTGTTGGGTCGTATGAAATTCGAGAGTTTGATTTACCTTCCGGAAGTAAACCTTGGGGAATAACCTGTGAAAACAGCAGCAAGAGGCGAATATGGTTTACAGAATACTCTAGAGATAGAATAGGTGTAATAGTGGATTGGGTAAGCGACTCTCCTGGAGAAGGACAGAAAAAATATAATTTAACAGAGTTTTTATTATCTACTGGTGCCGGCCCAAGAGGTATAGCGCTTGAACTTAACTATAATAAAACAGCTAATCCTCCTAAGGGAACAAATACTGCTAGAATTTGGTTCACAGAATTTAATAAAGGCGCTATAGGAACGATACATTTAAATTATAGCGCCTTATCAGGCCGTCCTAGTAGCTTAGTAGTGGAATGGTTCCTTCCAGATTCTAATTCTCAACCATTATCTATAATTTACGTAAATGGAAAAGTTTGGTTTACAGAATATCAAGGAGATAGGATCGGTTACTTAGAGTTAATTGATGAAAAACAAAATAAAACCTTAATTAAGGAATGGCCTTTAATCTCTGGAAGCAGGCCTTGGGGAATATCCAATGATACTTATGGAAATATTTGGGTTGCTTTATCTGGAAGAAATAGAATAGCTAAATTAAATCCATACACCAATGAAATAACCGAATATTTAATTCCAACATCTAACGCCGGCCCAAGAGATATAATTGTGGATAGATATAACAATGTTTGGTTTACAGAGCATGATGGAAATAAAATTGGAAGGCTTACGCCTGGATCAAACGTTATAGTTGAATTTGCTAGAACTGGAGGCGCGCCCACAGGAATAACCTATGGCAGAGTAGGTTCAGAAAAAGATATGATCTGGTTTACTGATGAGGCTGGAGATAGAATTGGAAGAATAGATCCTACGAAAGCTATAACTACAACTACCGCCACATCCATCCTTAGAGCTGCAACATCCTCAAGCACCGCAACCACCATAGGTTCTTCAACAGCAACCTTAACAAAAGCTACTACAAACATGACTACATGGGGATTTAAGGTGGATGAAAATCTAACATCTACAACAATGACTACAACTTCCTATACTGTTAGTGAAACATCCAGCGTGCTTAAAACATCTCAAGCTATAACATCCATAACTTACGCTACTTACTCTGCTACAACCACTGTAACTTCAACAAGCTATTATTCCACTGTAACCGCTACAACAAGCATAACCTACACTGTTTTAACAACTGAAACTTCAACTCATTCAACTACAGTTACAACTGTTTATCCAAGCTATATAGCTACGGTAACAACCACTCAAACAATAACTCAAACCATAACTTCAACAACAACTGTTGCAACTTTCCCATTTGAGGTTAAACCTTTAACTCAAGGCTTAGGTTCTTCTTCAAGCTTTATAACCAGTTTTAGCTTAGGGATTTTAGCTTTAACATCAATAAGCTTAAGCAAAATCGATAAAAAACCTAGAAAAGCTTTAATTAAAAAAGCTTTGGTTTTAGCTGGAGTGGCTGCAATGATTATGCTTTTAACAATAAATTCTTCTAAAGCAGCTCTTATAACCGAATGGAGTCTTCCACCTGATTCAACATCGCCTTATGGAATAACTTTTGATGATCAATCGCCTTATCGGGTTTGGTTTACGGAATACGGTGGAAATAAAATAGGTAGGTTAAACCATATTACAGGGGAAATATTCGAAATAAAATTGCCTAGCGGAAGTAGGCCTTGGGGAATAGCCTTTGAAAAAGCTAGAAAAGAAATTTGGTTTACAATGGCTGGTGTTCATGCCATAGGTGTAATTAAGGATTACGGTGGTGGCAGTGTTCAAAAAATACCTGTTGTTGATGGGGCTTATGGAGAAGGCCCAAGAGGAATAGCTATTCAAGAATATGTAAATGGAACTGATTATCCATACATTTGGTTCACTTTGTATGGTGCAAATAGAATTGGAAGACTTGATCCATATTATGATGAAAAGATAACCTATTGGCCGTTAGATAGCGGTTCTGGGCCTCAATCTATAATTTTTGCTCCTAATACAGGGGTTTGGTTTACAGCTTATGAAGGAAAATATATTGGAAACTTAAATCCCGCTACTGGAGAAGTAAAAAAATGGGATATCGACTCCAAACCTTGGGATTTAACAGCAGATTCTTTCGGGAACATTTGGTTTACAATTCCTGATGATGATAAAATCGGTAGGTTGAATCCATACTCTGGTGAATTAATGCTTTATGCTGTTCCAACTTCAGGAAGCAAACCTTATGGCATAACTGTTGATTCTCAGGGCTATGTATGGTTTACTGAGCATGGCCAAAATAGAATAGGGTGCTTCTCCCCAGATGATTTAACTTTTACGGAATTTGCTAGAAGCGCTAGCGGAGCACCATGGGGATTAGCTATATCTTCAGACAATAAAATATGGTTTACAGATGATGCCGTAAGCAAAATATGCAGGCTTGACCCATCAATGGTTCTAGCTACAACAACTGTTACTTCAATTTCAACAGCTTCAAAAACAACGAGTACGATTACCCCCGTTGCGGTTACACAAGCTTCAGCAACTGCAACAACTATCCTTAACGATGTGGCAACAACCTTAACTACAGGTGCAGCAAGCACAACAACCACTTATGGCTTTACAGAAACTGTTAAAGTTCTTCAAACATCCTCAACCTCAACTGTTATAAGCTACACTACAGAAACCATAATTGTTTTGGGGACTTCAACAAGCTATTCTCCAACAACTATAGCTACAACAACGCAAACCTCAACTGAAACATTATGGGTAACCTCAACAGTAACCAGCTTCACCCCAGCCACAAAAATAAACACTGCAACAAAGACAACAAATGTTACCGTTATAACTACCGCTGTAACAACTGTAGGCTTTATGATTCCAGGGTACCCAATTGAATCCATAGCTGCAGGATTGCTTTTAAGCATAGCATTTTTAATAACCTTCAAAGTTGTTATTAAAAGGAAACATTTTAAACCCCATTAACAATTATTTTTTTGCTTGCCTTTAAACAGTTTATTAATAAGGTTTACAGCTTCATTAATGTAGCAGCTCACTTCAGGAATAAACTTTTCAGTTATTAAAAAGAAAATGGCAACCGAAATTATGCTTAATAATGTTCCTAATGGTCCATGAGCTTGAGACCAAGGTAAAAACCCTTTAGCTAAAAGCCAAACCTCAATAACTATTCTAAGAACGTTAGCTAAATAAACCGTGAAGAAAACAAGCGTGATAGCTTCAATCTTTTTTCTAAATGAAACCTTAGGTAAAGGAATTATTAAACCTGCAAAAACAGCTACAACCTGAATTCCTGTACACTCCTTAACTATTTCAATTTGATTTACAAAAGCTCTATCATTTAAAGTAGAAAAGCTAGATTTAACTCCAACAGCATTTAAAACTCCAGCTGAATGCTCCGCAGTAGCAGCTTTAAGAAAACCATAATCAGAGATAAAATATACAATAAATGAAATAATCGAAAAAGCTAAAAAATAAAAAACAACCTTTAAAATTTTGTAAACTATTTGCTTTTTTTGCATTTTTCGCATTAAACCTTATTATATTATTTAAAAGTTTAAAGCTTTTGTTAACAGTTGTTTATTGTTTAATTTAATTCGATAAAAATGCTTTTATTTAATTTAATGTTAAAAAGTTTCCATATTTAAAAAATTTATTGAAATTTTAAAGTGTATTCTTTAAGATGAAGTTTAAAACTTAATTTTGAAAAGAAATATGAAAAAAGGGGTTTTTTATTAAATGAATAAAATTAATCGATTAACAATTGTTTTTTTAACAATATTCTCGCTTTTATTATTTATTTCTTCAACATCCATCGTTAAAGCAGCTGCTTTAACGGAATGGAATATTCCCGGAGCTTCTCCGCTTCCATATGATTTAACCGTAGATGATTCAAATAATATTTGGTTTACAGAGCATAATAACGAAAAAATAGGAAAGTTCACGCTTGATGGAGGTTTTACAGAATTTAAGCTTCCTGTTGGAAGCAGGCCTTGGGGAATAGCTTGGAGTAAAGAAGATAGAAAAATATGGTTTACCGATGAATTCGCAGATTTTATAGGTCAACTTTCCCCCGATGGAAAATTAAAAATGTTTATTCTTCCACCTGAATATAACGCTGGTCCAAGAGGAATAACCATCCAAAACAAAACTTTCATATGGTTTACAATGTACGCTAGAGGCTCAATAGGCTTATTATATAAGAGTGGAGATGAATTTAAAATTAAAGAATGGCGGTTGCCAACTAGAGGTGGAAAATCCCCAGGTCCAATAGCCTTAACTTATGCTAAGGATTCTGGAGTTTGGTACTTAGATTATGAAAGAGATGTAATAGGTAATATCGCCTCGCCTTCAGCTGATTCAGTATTAGAATGGGGGCTTCCATCAGGGAGCCGTCCATGGGATTTATCAATAGATTCTTTAGGCAGAATATGGTTTACTGAATCTGGAAAAAACAAAATAGCTGTTTTAAATTATCCATTAAATGAAATCATAGAGTTTGAAGTGCCAACTTCAAACAGCGAACCATATGGAATAACTGTTGACGCCTCAAATAAAGTTTGGTTTACGGAACATTTAACTAATAAAATTGGTTTATTCACGCCTGGAATAAACAATTTCATAGAGTTTGAAAGGTTAAGCGATGGGGTTCCATGCTTTATAACAACAAGCAAAGATGGGTTAGAGCCTATTTGGTATACGGTAGCTTGGAGTAAAATCGGCAAAATTGAAAGAAGATTCGGCATTGCAACAAGTTTTGTTACATCAATTTCTACAGCTTCCCCCTCCCCAATAACCACTGCTCCACTCAAAGCAATTAATGCATCAACATTACCCTTCTCAAGTGAAGAGAGAAATATTGATCGTGTTGAAACATATACGACTTCAACCTCATATATTAAAACTGAAACCTCAAATGTTTTATTTACCTCAACAACATTAACTTTAACATCGACAATAATTCAAGCAACTCCATCATTAACAACTGAGACATCAACCTTATACGCTACAAAAACCATTTACGTTGATACAACCACTGGAGTTTTAACTGAAACTGTTACCACAACAGTTTACTCAACAACTTTAATCTTAGAAACAACTGTAGCCACACCCATTCCAGCTTACTCCAGTAAAGAAATACTAATTGGAGTTTTAATAGGCATTTTAACAATCTTGGCTTTAAAATCTAAATTGAAAAATTCATCATGCAAAATTTAATGGTGAAATAAACTTATGCACGTTAAACTTTCTAATATAGCTTTTGTATTAATGGGGTTAAACTTTTTTCTCGGCTCGCTTATAATCCTAAATGAATTACGTTTCACATTTTATAGATTTTATACACCTATGCTTATGAATCCTACTTTAATAAACTCAAACATCGATTTTGTTATTTGGTCTTCTTCTTCAATAATAATTTTAATAGGTTTATCCACAACTTTAATTAAGCTTGAAAAGCGTTTAATCAAGAAACCTTTATTAACATTAACTGTTTCATCTATTTTTTCAGCATTCCTCTTGCTTTTCAATTTTAAATTAACTTTTTTAGTTTTAATTTTTTGGTTTATTTTTTTAGCGTTAATCTACTTAGTCAACTTAAGGCTTAAGATAAACAAGGTTAAGCTTTTATCTTTAATTTCTTCGCTTCCGCTTTTTTTAGTCTCGTTGATAACATTTCTTTCAAGTTTATTTTTGCTTCTTCATTTAAAGCATATTTACCCTTTACCAGTTGAATTAGAAGGAAAAATAGCAATTTTAAATATTCAAGTTTTTTATGCTTTATACCCTTTAAACACGTTTTTTCTTTTGCTTTTATCGATTTTATGGATTTACGCTCCATTAACAAGCTTTCTCAAATTAAATGTTGAATTCAACTTTTTTAATCGCTTTAAGCTTTTTCCATTAATCGCTTCATTGATTTTAAGCGTTGTTTTGATTGAATTGCCTTATTTAACTAGAGTTGGGTTTATAGGGGTTGATGCTCAATGGTACTTTAAAACTTTAAATCAAATAAAAAACCCTAAAACCATTTTATCAATGTTTACATACGAGCCTAGAAGCTTTTACTTAACAATTTTATGGTTTACAACTCTTCTAGGTTTTTCAAAAGAAACAGCTGTTAAAATTGGACCAGCAATTTTATCCATTATTCATACAATCGCTGTTTTTGCATTTATTTACGTTATCACTAAAAATAAGTTTTTAAGCGGTTTATCCAGTTTATTCGCTATTTTCTCTTTTCAAGCAATAGTTGGAATGTATGCAGGCATATATGCAAATTGGCTTTCTTTATCAACAGCAATTTTAAGCTTAACCTTTTTAATTAAAGCTATTAAAAAAAACTTAAAGTTTATAATTCCTTCCATATGCCTTTTAATAATATCCAATATTTCTCATCCTTGGTTTGCAGCAATAAACTTTTTAATATTAATTCTTTACGCTTTAATCAGTTTAATTTATTCAGCTATGAAAAAATTTAAGGAGGGCCTTAGAGAGTTTTTATGCATTTTAAGCTTAATAACTGTTAATGTAACTTTAATTGTGTTTGCTTTTATAAAACATTTAAGGTTAATGGATGCTATCCAAATAAACCAGATTTTGCAATCAATAAAACTTTTAAACGTTTTTTCTTTTTTTGAAAACTTGGATTTTGCATTAAAATTTTATGTAGGAGGCTTTTTTATAACGCCTTTAATTTACCTTTTAGGTTTAGCCTCTACACCTTTAATATTTAAAAATAAAATTTTATTTAAACTTTTTACAGCTTGGTTTATAACAACATTGCTTCTATTGATTTTTTCAGATTTATGGCTTAAATGGCGAATTTTATATTTAATGCCCTTTCAAATTTTAAGCGGTTTAGGCTATATTGTCATTATGAAGAACCTGCATAAAACCTCTTTAACATTTAAAACTTTATTCTCAACCGCCATTTTTCTTCAACTGTTTAATTATACGCTTCAATGCTTACTCTTCATTCCAGAATATTAAATAAACATTATTCATTAGAAATGAAAGCCTTAATTGCTTTTTTAAATTCGTTTATTGATGTTTCTCTTTTAACTTTAGGCTCAAGCTTCTCTTTTATCTTGCTTATTAAATCATGATACTCCTCTTTACTCAACTCCATCACTTGAATAGTTTTCTCTATAAAATCATTTAAAGAATCAGCTACCAACTCTTTAGGCAAAAACTCTTTTATACCAGTTTTATTGGATACGATTGGTATTGTACCAAGCATTACAGCTTCAGCTATGCTTACCCCAAAAGGTTCATAAATAGCTGGGTGAAGATACGCTTTTGCAGATGAAACCTCTCTCATAAGAGCTTCTTTAGGAATAAAACCTAAAGGTTTTATGCAATCCGTTTCCTTTAAAGTTAATTCATAAGGTTTACCTATAACTAAAAGTTTAAAACTTTTTTTATTAATTGCCTTAGCTATTTTTGGAAGCAAATGCACACCTTTAAATTTCCATAATCCTCCCACAAAAACAGCTTTCTCTTCATCCTTAACGTTAACCGGTTTATATTTAAAGAATTCATCTCTAACAAACGGGTAAACAATAGAGTAATTTTTTAAATGGCATACGCGAAGCAAATCATTCATCATCATTCCGGAATTAGCTATAACAAAATCTGAAAACTCTGTTAAATCCTTTAAAAGCAAATTTTTCTCTTTAATCATTTTATATGGAGTTATATCTGTAGCGAGATAAACCATTAAACATCCCCTATTTATTTTTAGTAAAGCAGCTTCAATTAGCGGGGCTCCCCCCTCCGCTATTGCAAGCTTAGGTTTTTTAAGCCATAAAAAGAAATTTCTCGCAACTATTCTAGAGCCTTTAACATGGGTTAACCATTTATGAAGTCTAAAATGGATGAATACGCTGCCTATTGCCTTAGCCCATTCAGCATGAACATAATGCGGACCCTGATATATAAAGTACGCTTTTCCAATCAACTTTTAATTCACCTTAAAATTCTTTATCAAGTTTAAAAAACAATTTTTCGTTTTTAACGCATTAATTTACTTTTAACCAGTTAAAAAGGTTAACATAAAAAAGGGATTTTTAGCTTTAAAAACCGCTCTCTTAAAACAGAAAAAGAAAAATTTGGATTGGTGGGCCCGGCCGGATTTGAACCGACGACCAACAGGTTATGAGCCTGTCGCTCTAACCTGGCTGAGCTACGGGCCCTCCTTGAATTTTTCTTAACTTTATTTCTTTAAAAACTTGCTTATAGCTTTTCCTTTCCCAAAATTATATAACATTAAAAAGGTTTATTTAATATTTTCTTTTTTACATTCTCAGCTTTAAACAGTAAATATATTTTAACTAAGAAAAGTTTTAAATCAAAAAATCGATTTTTTAAAGCAATTTAAAAACAAAAAGTTTTTTAATTTAATTTGTGATCTTTTAAATTATGCGCCGCCGAGCGAGCCGCCGTTTACTCAACCAAAAGGTTGAGTAGACGAAAGCTCAGTGGTTAGAGCAGCGGACCCTTAAACGGGGCTGAAGCTGTTAACCCGTTGGTCGGGGGTTCGAATCCTCCCGGCGGCGCCATAAATTTAGTTCGCATCCAGAAACTTTACAAGCAGATTCATATACCATTTTCCTTGATTAGGCATGAAAATTAAGTCTGCTAAGCTTTTTACAGGATGAATGTGTTTTAAGATGGTATAATAATATAAAGAGGGTAGTGTCGTAAATTTAGATATAACGTTGAGCCTGATGCTGTTAACCCGTTGCTAAAGGTGAAGTATTAACACCTGAAAGTCCTGCGATAGCTGTTAAAGGCTTATACTATACTTCAAAAAAGAAATCAAACTTTGTAAAGACCAGCAAAATAACGAGTGTACTCGCAAGACTACAAGGGTTTGCCTTCCATAGAGGCTATATATGCTTAGAGCTTATTTTGATACAAACATGATTATTGCAGAATCAAAAGGCAAAATTAGCCACCCTTACCTGCAATTTTTAATGGGACATAAAGGCAATATAGAGGCTAGATATTCAACTAATAAGGGTGTTTTACCGCCTGATATGGTTGAGGATATGCGAAACGCCTATAAGGCTTGCGAGCCATTTCTAACAACTTTAATAAAACCTTTAGAAGAGTCAAATGTAGTTAAAGCTAAAATAGAAGCCTTAAAAAGCATAAAAGCCTCCTTGGAATAGATCTACTTGAAATCAAAATAGCTAAAGAAAAAGAGTTAGGAAAAGAATTAACTAAAGATGAAGAATTAGAAATTTATGAAAATGAGCTTAAAAGGCTTAGGGAAGGAAAACATAACCCATAAAAAATAATATATGAAAATGAATTGGAAGTTTATTTATCAAGTGGATGGCAATTTATAGCTGCATTACCAAGCCAAAAAATATTAATTAAAAAACCATATAAACTTCAATAAGCCTTCCTTTGATTTTTCTGGAAAAATCAAAAAAATCAAAATTTTATGCGTAGAAAGCTTTTAAAAATCAAAGAAAATCAAAAATTAATAAGGTTTTAATATGGAGGAGATCCCCCTCCCCCTATAGAAGTTAAGCCATTTCTCAATAAGCTCTTCAACATAGTTTTCAACTAAACTCTTCATTCCCCCTCTTAAAGCTTATCAAAAACATAAAACCCTTAAATTATAGTTTTTCTAAATCTATGCAGTAAGTTCCTTTAATTCCTTTAGTTTTTGATCAATAATATTTTTAATGTTAGAGGTTTTATTCACTTGGTTTTTATCCTCAAATAACCATTAGGAAACATCAAGGGGGCTTATGGAGGCTTCTCTACCCTCTGGGATAGGAATGCTGGCGTGAAGCGGAGATGGAGCCGGCAGTTATCCATAAGGGCTTTTATGCAAAGGAAAACAGCCTTAAGCGCTCCATAGCATAGAGAATGAAGCTTAGACAAGATCTTTTTTAGAGAACCTAGGAAGGATTTCCCTCCTTCTAGTTTCGATTTATGTTTGCATTTCGCCTCAAATGCTTTGTATTATACAAGCGTAGAGAATGTATCGCCTAAAGATTATTGCCCAAAGATGACTCTTCTTTTTATATACTTAAGAAGGCTCTAAATGTTTTTCATACTTAAGTTAATTACTGAAGAAAAACAATGGAAAGTCTATCATTAATTTCTTTGGCGCTAGATTTCTTGAGTCTCGATTTAAGTTTTCTTAACGCTTAATAATATCTTTAAAGCTGAATATTTTTATGCTATGCTCTTTTTCTATAGCTTTCGCATTAGCTAGGATTAAAGAGTCTTCTGTAACTAAGTCTTCTTTTAATGTAATGGCCGTAGCTGTTATTACGCAATCTATATAGTCTGTGATCAGTTTTTTTAGCTTATAGCTAGTCTCGATAATCTCAGGCTTATAGAATGGCTCAACCTTAAAGGCGTTAAATATTGCTTTAACAGCTTTAATCACGAATTCTGCTGGCACCATAAGTCTCATCGCTTTCGCTTGAAGCTCAAATATAGAAATTAAGCTTACAGTTACATCCTCAAGCTTTAAATCAGTTTTTCCTTTTGTTATAGCATCTAATAGATCGACTTCTATAGCGATTCGAGCAAGAGGCAGCATGTAGGTAGTATCTAAAATCAAGATTCAAACCTTCTGGATAATTCTCTACGAAAGTTTTCAAACTTTTTTACGCTTGTTTTCGCAACCTTCTTAGATAATAAGAGGTCTAAAATCTCCTCTCTATTTTTAAGAGCTTTTTTAAGCAGCTCATTTACAACCTTAGATATGGCTTTAGTGGTTCCATGTTTTCTTAAGCTTTCTTCAACTAACCTTCTATAAATGTCTTCATCAAGAAGTATAGTTGTACGCTTAGACATACAATCACCTAAATGTAAAATGCTTAAGCATAAATATAAAGCTTATTTTCTTAAGAAAAAGAAACCTTTTATATCATAGAGTATATTGTAAGCCCTTGCTTCTTAAGGAAAAGCTTTTTGAAATGACTGGAAGGCGTTAAAATCAAAGTGTAGATAGAAAATTTAAAGCTTATAGGGTGAAAGATTTTTTAAAAGTGGATCCTCGGAAAGATAAGTGGTTTTTCAAGAACGCTCTTAAATTTACTGATGATTACGGTATAATTTTTCCAATATAGATATTATGTTTATTATGAATAATTTTAACCTTTACTTTTTCTCTAAATGATTTAGGCACACCTATTACTGTTATTGCTCTTCCATCTTTAACTCCTATCGCTTGATTCTTCATCCATCCATTTGAAACAATCTTTAAATTTACAACTTCGCTTTTACGAAATTTTAAAGGAAGCATTTTAGTCTTTATTATTTCAAAATCTGATGGTTTAAGCTTAAGCTTTAAATTAAATTTTTTCTCCCATTCATAAAGTTTTTCATAAAATTTTTTCCATGCTAAAGGTTTTACTCCTGGAACTTTCCTTCCATGAGGATGGATCTCATATTTTTGTATTCCAATTAAGGGCCATTTGCTTTCAGATTTAAGCTTTAAAGCAAACTCTATTAACTTAGGAATTTCCTCATCGTTTAAAGTTGGAATCCATACGGGAGCTAAAAGCAAACTTATTGAACTTTGAGCTACCGCCTCAGCAAGTTTAATAATACCTTTTATATTATAGTTTTCCATTCCACTTATTTTTTTGGCATTTTCTTCATTTAAAGCGTTTATTGAAAGATTAATTCTTGATAAACCAACTTCAGCAAGCTCATCTATCCATTTTTCTTTAAGAAGAGTTCCATTAGTTTGCACAGAAATCACTTTTACATTTTTTACTTCAGCTAATTTAGCTACGATTTCTTTAAATTTAGGATGAAGCGTTGGTTCTCCAGCACCATCAATATGCGCCTCTATATTTTCATTTTGTTTAAAAGCTGCTAAAGCCCTAAACCATTCAATAAGATAATCAAGGTTAACAATGAAACTTGAAATTCTAGTTTTGGAGTTAGGGCCTTCATCTACAGAGCAATAAATACAGTTTAAATTGCATCCTGAAATAGGCCTTACCTGAATTAAATTTGTTCCCCTATCTATAAGGCCAAAAGCTATACAGCCTATAAGAGGTAATTCAACATCTTCAGGAATTCGAATCAATTTTTTCATGGCTGCTTCTACTATTATTAAGTTACTTCCATATTTCATTAAGCTCTGTTAAAACTTCATTATATTCTGCTTCAACTTTAAAATTTCCAGAACATAAAGGACATAAATTTAAATACAATGCTTTAGCTTTAGGATCATTCATATTTATTTCTCACTTTAAAATAATAGATATTTTAACCTTATATAACATTGAATCTTAACTAAACCACTTTAAAAGTTTTACAAAACAAAAAGTTGAAAAGCATGCGCAAGCATACTTTTCACTAAAAAGTTATTTCAGTTTTATTTATAACGTTCTTTCCGATAACGTTATAAAAAAGGAATATCCCGCTTTTTGCGCTTCTTCCTTAACCTTATTTCTTATAGCTGAATAATCAAAAGAATATTTATATTCCTTACCAAAAAGCTTTGAGAGTTCTTCAATGCTTCCTTCTCTTTCTTTTCCTTCAATTTTATATTTTTCAACTTTAAACCCGAAGCCTGGACTTATGTCTGCAGGATCTCCGCTGGATACACCCATTCCTGTTTCTTTTAATGTTTCAAAAAACTTCACTGTCTTTTCTTCATCATTTATTTTGAGTTTAGCTTTGTAAATTAAGCTCTTTTTTGAAAGAAATACTTTTCTTTCGGCTATTTTAGTTTCAAGCGCCAAAACGTTTTTTTCAACTTCTTTAAACTTTTCAGGGAACGCTTCACTTGCTTCAATCAACTTTTCTTTTAAACTCATTTAACTTCAACTCGCCCTTATTATGGGAGTCCCATCTTATAAACATAGCTAGCTTCAACTTCTTTCCTCCATAACATCTTTATCATTACACATGTTTTATAACAAATTGTTTAGAAAATCAAATTTTTTCACACTATTCCTTTAAATGTGTTTATATAATTGGTAATCCTTTTAACTACTTGAGCGTAATATGGATTGTTTTCAAACCAAAATTGAAGGATTAAACGCAAGTCAACAAAATCAATTTCAAGAAGCCTTATTAAAGGCTGTTGATGAAGGCTTATTGGTGTTGGGTGCAAGCGTTAAACAAGCCGTTTACTATTATATTGAACGTTATTATAATATAAAACGTGAAGAAATCCCCTTTAAACCTAAAGAATTTCATGAAGCTTTAGAAAATATTTTTGGTTTTGGAGCTAAAGTCCTTGAAAAACTGGTTGTTAAAACTTTTTATGAAATCCTTGGTTTAACTTTTGAAGAGCATGAAGATTGGACTCTTATCGAATATATAACATTTGCAAAAAACCTCCTCTAAGAACTTGATTTTTTTTGATTTTTGTAAATTACTAAAAAATAATCTTATTTTTAATTTCTTATATTATATAATTTCTTATCAATTATAAATTAAACATTACTTTATATATTGAATATGCGTTAAGTATATATTTAAGTTCTGATGAAATATAAATTGAGGAGAAGGGAAATGCATCCAAAGTTAATAATCGGATTTCTTGAAAGAAAAAAGTTGAATTTAAAAATTGCTGCAATAATTATATTAATGCTAATTGTTATTAGCTATAGCGGATTATACTTTAAGTAAAACTTCATTAAATAATAAGAGGAAAAATTTATATTTCCATTTTTGTTTTTAACTTCTTGGAGTTGGCGGCCATAGCTGGAGGCAAGGACCCGTTCCCATTTCGAACACGGAAGTGAATCCTCCAGGCGATCTAAGCGGTAGTGTGGTGCGAAAGCCCACGCGAAGCTTAGACAGCTGCCAACTCCACTTTACCTAAAGAAAGAAAAATTTATTTTAAGGGAATGTTTTTCTAAAAACATTTATAGCTTAAAAAGGAGTTTAATATTGAATGATTAAAGCATATCTCCAAGTTCCTCTTCTACCAGATAATTCTGGAATTGGAAGCATAATCTCTTTGCTTATGTATCTTTCCTTTATAATCTTTATTCTTTTTGGCCAGAAAATTCAATTGCGTACAATGCTTTGGGAAATTGATGGTGCTGTAAAAAGATTAGAGTTCATGAAGGAAGAAGCGAAAAACCTTTCCTTTAAAACATTGATGGAAATTGGCAAACCAAAGGATAATCCTCTTCCAGAGCTTAATATGCTGCTTGAGCAATTTCTTATAACGCCTGTTGATATGGATCCAGCAGGAATAGTTTGGAAGTTTGATCATCTTTTAGATGTAAGAGACTCAAAGTTTAAAAATGATGTTAAAAGGCTTGCTCCTGCAGCTGATGAAGCTCAAATAAATAATTTGGAAAACTTAATTGAAGCTTCGCTTGCACTTAATACAATTTATAGAATAGTAAGGCATTATTATCTTTTAGGAAAGAAAACCTCCAGCTTCTATTTGATTTTACAGCTTCAAATGATAATGCCTTTGATTATGCAAGAAGCTGAAGCTTTAATTGGAGCAGCTAACGCTTTTGCTAAAGGTCAACCTATAGGTGATGGTGCTGGACCACTTGTTGCATCTAAACTTCTTAGAGGAAAAGAAAAAAAGAAAATTGAAAAGGATATAGTTTATGGAGAAGTTGAAATTGAAAAACGTCGAGTAATAGCCTTAAAAGCTGAAGGTCCTGGAGGAAACGTTGGTAAACCTGGAGATGCTATAAAAAGCTTGATTGAAGCAAACAATGGTAACATAGCTATGGTTATAATGATTGATGCTGCATTAAAGTTTGAAGGTGAAAAAACTGGGGAAATAAGCGAGGGAGTAGGTGCAGCAATAGGCGGTATAGGAACTGAAAGATTTAAAATAGAAGAGGAGATAAAGAAATATAAAATACCTGTTTATGCAATTATAGTTAAAGAAAGCATTCAAGAGGCTGTGTTACCAATGAAGAAAGAAATTGCTGAGGCTGTTGATAATGTTATAGCTAGAGTTAAAAAATTGATTCTTGAAGAAACTAAGGAAGGAGATACAATAATTCTAGCTGGTATAGGAAACACGATTGGAATAGCTTAAAATGGTGAAAATCAAATGGAGAAAAAAATTTCCTCATATATTTATGTTATAAGCCTCTTCTCTATTCTTATATTGATCTACTCAATTTGGATTTTGCTGGTAGCTTTTAAATCCTATAAAGAAGGAAATATGATGAATTTTTATCTGCAATTCTTTATAGGATTAATTGGTTTAGGCCTAAGCTTATCTTCACTCTCCCGATTAAAAAAACGTTTAGACTTGTTAAAAGAGAAAATGGTAAAGGTTATTTCAGTCGTGACTTGCGACAAATGTAAATTTAAAGTTATTAGAAGATTTGAAGTTGGCGATTATGTTAACAAACAAGTTGGAAAATGCCAGCAATGCGATGGAACAATGTTTATAGATTCTATTTACGCTGAAAAACTTTAAACAAATATTTAACTTGTTAAAACTTCGCATCCATTTTTCTTTACGATTATTGTATGCTCAGCTTGAGCTACAGGTTTAGATTTAGCTTCAATTAAAACTGGATAAGCAATTAAACATTTTTGAGAAAGAGCCGATTCAAAAAGCTTATCTAAATCTTTATTTGGATAAACCTTTTTTAACCATCTAAAAGCAAAGGGGAAATTTGAATAATTCTCTTTAATAAACTTAATTAGCTCTCTAATTTCTTTTGAGCATTTTTCTTTTTGAAAACGAAAAATATACGCTTTAGAACCATCAATAACTACTCCCGCCCCATCAATTGTTGTTGCAAAAGGCTCTATAGCATAAACTTCTCCCGCTTCAATTTTTGAACCGTTTATTTCAGAAACGTTTGGGATAACTTTCCCTGTATGAAGCATATATCTCTCTATCTTATGACCAGTTAAATTTCTAATAGGTTTAAAACCATAACGCTTAATTTTATTTTCAATAATTTCCCCAGCTTCTTTAGCTTTTACGCCATCTTTAATAAACTCTATAGCATCCATTAAAGCTTCATCAACAGCTTTAACCATTAAATCAAGTTCTCTATTAAAAGATATAGTTATAGAAGTATCAACTATATAACCTGAAACTTCAACTCCAAAATCAACCTTAACTATTGAATTTTCCGGAATTAAAGCTTCATCTTTAAAAGGCGAAGTATAATGCGCAGCCACCTCGTTAATTCCAATATTGCATGGAAAAGCAGGTTTTCCTCCTTTTTCAAAAATTAAACCCTCAATTTTCTCGCATAAATCTAAGATTTTCATTCCCTCTCTAGTTATAGATGGAACAATTTTTCTAATGCTTGAAGCTACTTCTCCAGCTTTACGATAACATTGATAAGCTTCATCAACTTCAACCAAATTAAAAATCACCATTAAAAAGATTAAAGAAAGAACTCTTCAATATGGTTTTTTGCTTTCTCCCTTTTTTCTTGATGCTCAACCAAAAATTTCTTAACAATTTCAGCAAACCTTTGTTTATGCTCTCCGCAAAGCAACTCTCCTTTACGGCAAGCTTCTCTAGTCTCCTTAATTTTTTCATCTCTAGGCTCAAAAAGAAAATATTCATAAAGGTATATGCTGCATATATCTGGGTTCCCACCAAGCTTTCTTTGCTCCTCAACAGTTGCCCTTCCACCTGTAAAAGCATTCATAACTTTTTTTTCAGCTTCTTCAAGAGAATCAATTGTAAAAATGCATGTTTCAGGCATGGAAGAAGACATTTTTCCACCTTTTCCAAGACCTGGAAGAAACCTTGAATGAATTTGCGCTGGTTTATAAAAACCAAGTTTAGGCGCAACATCCCTAGCTATACGCCAATAAGGATCCTGATCTATGGCTGCTGGAATTAAACATGGTTTATTCTCGCCTGTAAGATAAGGCTCTATAAAGCATGGAGCTGCTTGCATAGCTGGAAAAAACAATATTCCAATATTTGAGCTATCCTTAAACCCAAAAACAGCTTTAGCTGTAGAAACTGTAACATGCTTAGCCACCTCTAAAGCAATATTATAAAGCAAATCTGCATGCTTCATGTTAGAAATTAAAAAGGTTTTTTTCTTATCAAATCCAACCGCTATAACATCTAATGCATTTTCATAAGTTAATTTTAAAGTTTCCTCAGATGAAAGATTCGGGTTTATTAAAAATTTTTCATCATCTGTAAGCTGAAAATAAAGCTTAGCATTAAATTTATCTTGAAGATGCTTTGTGAAAATCCACGGAACTAAATGCCCTATATGCGTATGCCCTGAAGGTCCTCGGCCCGTATATAAAACAATTTTTTCTCCAGCTTTATATCGATTTAAAACCCAATCCAAATCTCTATGAGAAAAGAAAACTTTTCTTTTAAGATGAAAATGTAATTCCCCCGCTTCTTTCTCTATTATTTTTAAAAGCTCCTCAGTAATAGGTTGAGTTCCAAACTGCTCAATTAGCTTTTCGTAATCTACCTCTCCCGAAACTTCCCATGGGGTAACAGTCATTTCTTCAGAGCTCAATCAACAAAACCTCTTTTTTCCCTTTAAATTAAACAGATTGAATTTTAAAAACCTAAAAATAAATATTAACCTTTATTAAACTTTTTAAAGAGTTCCGAGTTTTAAACATCTCTACAAAGAAGGATGAATAATCATGGTTGAGTTAGAACGAAATGAAGGAGCATTATTAATGAGTTTAGGAAGGCTAAATGGAAAGGCGGAAATGAAAAAGCTTCTTGAAGAATCAAAACTAAGCGAATCCGCTGCAATGCGAGCGGCGCTTTCCCTTCTCCAAAAAGGCCTCTTAAAAATTGAAGAGCGTAAAACAACTTTATTAAAACTTAATGAGGAAGGCTCTCTTTATGCAAGCAAAGGTTTACCTGAAAGAAAGCTTATCAAAACAGTTTTAAAGCTTGGCGGTAAAGCCTCTTTAGATGAAGCTGCCGCTGAAGCTGAGGTTGATTCAAATCTTTTACCTTTAGTTTTAGGTTGGATTTCCAGAAAAAACCTTGGAAAAATAATTAAAGAAAAAGGAAAAATCTTTATTGAAGCGAAAGAAGAAAAACCTGAAACCTTAGATGAAACTCTTTTAAAGAAAATTTTTGTTAAGCGCGAGGTTATAGCTGAAGATTTAAATAAAGAGTTTAATGAAGCGATAAAAATTTTAAGAAGAAGAAATCTTCTTTTGGAAAATGAAAAAACCTTAAGAATTATTTATCTAACTGATGAAGGATGGAAACTTGTTAAGGAAGGCGTTAAAATAACGCTTGAAGTTACCGATTTAACTCCTGAATTAATAATTGAGGGAAAATGGCGCCAAGTTAAATTCAAAAAATATAATATCCAAGCTTTAACTCCGCCAGTTTGGCCTGGAAAAAAACAACCCTATAAAAAATTTCTTGATAATTTAAAGCTTAAATTAATTTCCTTAGGTTTTAAAGAAATGTCCGGTCCCATTATTGAATTAATGTTTTTTAATTGTGATGCTTTATTTATGCCTCAAGACCATCCAGCTCGAGAAATTCACGATATATTTTTTGTTAAAAAGCCTGAGTTTGGCGACTTAACCAAATATGAAAAATACTTAATGAATGTAAAGGAAACTCATGAAAACGGTTGGGTAACAGGCTCTAAAGGTTGGGGATACAATTTTTCAATTGAAAACTCAAGAAGGCTTATTCTTAGAAGCCATGGAACCGCTATAAGCATCAGAACCTTAATCAGCGATAAACTTGAAATTCCAGGAAAATACTTTTCAATAGCCCGCTGTTATAGACCAGAAGTAACTGATAAAACTCATTTAACAGAGTTTAATCAAGTTGAAGGAATAGTTGTTGGGGAAAACTTGACGTTTAGAGATTTGCTTGGAATATTAAAAACCTTAGCTATCGAAGTAGCTGAAGCAGATGAAGTGGCTTTTAAACCTGATTATTTCCCGTTTACAGAGCCTAGCGTTGAGCTTGCTGCTTATAAACAAGGCTATGGTTGGCTTGAGTTTGGTGGAGCGGGAATATTTAGACCTGAAGTTACTTCACCCTTAGGAGTTAACGTTCCAGTTTTAGCTTGGGGTTTAGGGGTAGATCGATTATTTATGATGAAAGCTGGAATAGACGATATAAGAGAGCTTTTCAGCCAAAACCTTAACTGGCTTAGAAATAAAGAGGTGAGTTAAACTGCCAACTATAGAAATTAACCTTAAAGATTTAGAAGATCTTTTAAATTTTAAGCTTCCTGAAACTCGAGAGGAGTTAAACAAGATTTTATCTTATGTGAAGGGTGAAGTTGAAGAAATTAAAGGTTATGAAGTTGCTATTGAAATTAAGGATAGCAATCACCCTGATCTTTGGAGTATAGAAGGAATAGCTCGTGCTTTAAAAGGTTTTTTAGGTTTAGAAAAAGGCTTCAAAATTTACAATATTAAATTTACTAATGAAGCTTTAATAAATGTTAAACCTGAAGTTAAACATGTAAGACCTTATATAGCAGCAGCTTTAATTAAAAATGTAAAATTAACTTCCGAAGCGATAAAAGGTTTAATGCATCTTCAAGATAAACTGGATCAAACCTATGGACGAAAAAGAAGAAAAACTTCAATAGGCTTATACAACTTTGATTTAATTTCTTCTCCAATAAATTATCAATTGGTTGATCCAGAGAAAACATCATTTACTCCTTTAGGATTTAATGAAGAAATGAGTTTAAAAGAGATTTTAGTTAAGCATCCTAAAGGATTAGAATATGGCCATATAATATCTAAATTCAAGTTTTGGCCTCTTTTAATAGATTCTAAAAATAAGGTTCTTTCAATGCCTCCAATAATAAACTCTAATGATTTAGGGAAAATTGCGGAAGATACTAGAAATGTTTTAATTGAAGTTACAGGATCATCTTTTCAAGCCGTATCAGATGTTTTAACAATAATGACTACTTCTTTAGCTGATAGAGGAGGAGAAATACATTCCGTAAAAATAATTTATCCATATGAAGATTTAAATGAGATTATCACGCCAAACTTAACAACCAAGATTTTTTCGTTAAATCTTCCATTTATAAATAATGTTTTAGGATTAAATTTAAGCTTAAACGAAGTTGTTGAGCTTTTAGGTAAAGCAAGATATAATATTAAAAAACTTAATGGTGAAGAAATCTCTATTGAAGCTCCATGCTATAGAATTGATGTTATGCATCCAATAGATATTGTTGAAGATATAGCTATAGCTTATGGTTACAATAATATTCCGCCGAGGTGGCCTTTAATATTCACTAAGGGCGGTTTAACAAATGAAACAATGTTTTATGATTTACTTAGAGAATTAATGGTTGGTTTTGGATTACAAGAAATTTTGACTTTTAGCATGTCCAATAAAGAAAAGCTTTTTACAAAAATGAATTTAAAACCAAGTTTTGTTGTTGAAGTTACCAACCCTAAGATGAGTACTTTTACATGCTTAAGAAATTGGCTTTTACCAAGCTTAATAGAGTTTTTATCAAATAATAAGCATGCTGAATATCCTCAAAAAATTTTTGAGCTTGGAGAATGCATTGAATTAAATGAAGAGAATAAAATTAAAGAGTTTATGAAGTTGGCATGCGCCTTAGCATATTCAAAAGCAAGCTTTTCTGAAGCTAAATCTATTTTATCAAGTCTTCTTTCAAATTTAGGTTTAACATTTCAACTTAAAGAATGCTTGCATGAAAGCTTTATCGAAGGTAGAGTCGGAAAAATAATTATTAATGATGTTGAAGCAGGTTTTATAGGTGAGATTCATCCTAAAGTTTTAGAGGAATGGGGTTTAGAGGTTCCTGTTGCAGCTTTCGAGCTTAATGCAACTAAGCTTTTAAGCTTAAAGCCTCCAAGTTTCTAACGCAACCTTAAGCTCTTTATATGTTTCAGCATATTCATTTAATGGAATACCCTTCAAAGTTGCTTCAACTGCCTGTCGCATTGCTTTAGCCCCAGCTATAGTTCCATTTTTATGACCATGAATTCCTCCTCCAGCTTGAATAACAAAATCTTTACCAAAAAATTGAATTAAAGCTGGAACCAAACTTGGATGTAAGCCTCCCGAAGCTACTGGTAAAACAGGTTTTAAATTCCCAATCTTCATTTTTAAGGCTTCACAATTTTCCATTACTTCCTCTTTTGTTTCAAACATTTTTCCTACAACTGTACCTACATGGAGTTGATCCACGCCTATAACTCTAGCAATTTTGGCTATTACTTTCATTGAAACTCCATGATAAGGATTTTTAGTTAGAGCCGCATGTCCTGCTCTATGCGCGTGAATAACAAGATTAAAATCTTGGCTTCTTAAAGTTTGTAATGCAGAAAAACCGCATGTTAAAATATCAACCATAACGTATTCTCCACCATGATTAACCACATATTTAGCTCTCTTCAACATTTCTTTTGTCTCAGATGTAATATTAACCATGTAAACTTTCTTTTCACCCACTTCTTTTTCAGCTTTATCCCTAAACCTTAAAGTTTTTAAAACCCTCTCTTTAAATGGATTAAATTTTTGGCTGCTTAAATTTTCATCATCTTTAACTATATCGCATCCTCCAACCCAAGCTTCATAAGCAACCTTAGCATGATCAACTGTTTTTAAACCAAGCTTAGGTTTAATTATTGTTCCAACTAAAGGCCTATCATAAACCTTTAAAAGTTTTCGAACACCTTCTATACCAAATTTTGGTCCTTTAAAGCTTTTAATAAGTTTTAAAGGGAAATATACATCGCTTAACCTTAAGTTTCTTAAAGTTTTTAATCCAAAAACGTTTCCTGCAACGCTGCTTAAAATATTAGGCATATTCCCAAGCTCAAAAAGCTCTATTGGATAAGCAATTTTCACTTTATTATTTTCTATATTAAAAACATAAGCAGCTAACTTTTTTACATATTCTTTTTCGGTTGTAAGCTCAGTCCATGTTCCAATGGAGCTTTCAGCAGCTATAGCCCCTGCAGCTTCTTCAATGCTAACATCCTCAGGTTCAACATTAAAAACACAAACAACATCCGTTTCTTTAGGTTTATAATTTAAATTTACAAAATCTAAATACTTCAAGGAGAAAAACCTCTAAGTTAATTAATAAGCTTTGTTTTATTAAGTTTATGTTATATACGAAAAACCTAAATTTTTATTTGCGTTTTACTTTATTCTTAATTATAGGAGAAAAAGGGATGGTTAAGCTTTAAAGCCTACAATGAGAGAGCTTAACGGAGAGCGGCGCAGCCGCTTCTATGAAGTTAAGTGTTAGTTATGTAGGCGACAAGCGCCAAATTCCCATTTTAAACAAAAATTAAGTGTAAAGGGAATGGAAAATGGATTTAGAAGCTAAAGTAGAGTTGGTAAAAAGAAATACAGAAGAAATTGTAACTTTAAATGAGCTTAAAAATTTGCTTGAAACCAACTCCTCTCCAAAAGCCTATTGGGGTTTTGAATGTTCTGGATAGCGAAGGTTAATCTTCGCCCAGAATAATGCATATTGGAATGGGGTTGGTTTGCGGAAACAAAATCAAAGATATGGTTAGTGCAGGCTTCAACTTTATAATTTACTTGGCTGATTGGCATTCCTGGATAAACAATAAACTTGGAGGAAAAATGGAAAATATTAAAGCTGCAGGAGAATATTTTAAAGAATGCTTCATCGGTTTAGGGCTTATAAAGGGAGTAGATTATGTTTGGGCTTCTGAATTAGCTGAGGAAATTGAGTATTGGGAGAAAGTTATTCGAATAGCTAAAAATACTTCTATAAATAGGGTTTGGAGAGCTTTACCAATAATGGGCAGAGCTATGGATTCGCAAGATATAGATGCGGCAGCGGTTTTTTATCCTTGCATGCAAGCAGCAGATATTTTCCATATGAATATAGATGTCGCATGCGCAGGAATAGATCAAAGAAAAGTCCATATGCTAACTAGAGATGTAGCTGAAAAAATGAAACGGAAAAAGCCAGTTTGCTTGCATACACCTTTGCTTACAGGTTTATCCGGACCTATCGAACAGTTTAAAGGGAAATACGATGAAGATCCAAAGTTAAACGCTAAAATTAAATCTAAAATGTCTAAAAGCATTCCTTCAGAATCAATATTTGTTCATGATCCTCCAGAAATTGTAAAATCTAAAATTGAAAAAGCTTTTTGTCCACCGAAACAGATTGAATTCAACCCTGTAATAGAAATAGTTAAATACGCCGTTTTCCCAGCTGTTAAAACTTTTCATTTAATTAGATCTGAAAAATATGGCGGAGAAAAAGATTATGAAAATTATGAAACGCTTGAAAAAGATTATTTAAATGGGTTAATTCACCCGTTAGATTTAAAGGTTAGTGTTTCTCAAGCTCTTATAGAGATACTAAAAGGAGTTAGAGAAAGATTCAAAAAGAATCCTGCACCTTTAAAAGCTGTTTTAAACCTGGAAATTACAAGGTAAAACGTGAATTTAAAATGGTTAACTTAGAAGCTAAATATGAAGAATTGCAAAAGCTTATAGAAAGGCTAATTTTATATGCTAATGATGGAGCATCAATAATTGTTGAAGGCAAAAAAGATGAATTATCCCTTAAACGTTTAGGCGTTAAAAAGGGAGTTTTATGCTTAAAAGCTTCAGATAAAAACTTTTATGATTTCGCTTCATTAATTAAAGGCGAAGCAATCTTAATGGTTGATTTTGATAAAGAAGGAGAAAAGTTAAACCGAAAATTAACCAGCGAATTAACTCAAATGAAAATTAAAGTTGATAATTCCATATGGCGTAAAATAAAAGCTTTAACCAAACCTGAAGTTAAAGGTGTAGAAGATTTAGCAAAATATATAGAAAAAATTAAAATTAAAATTTTAACTTCAAATTTTTAAAAAAGGAGGGTTTAATTAAATGGTTGAAAGCTCATCCATTTATACTCCAACAACAAAATATATTATAACAGCTAAATTTGAAGTGGAAGGTGTTGTAGAAAAACCTGATGTAGTAGGCGCGATTTTCGGGCAAACCGAAGGTTTATTCGGTCCAGATTTAGATTTAAGAGAACTCCAAAAAAGCAATAGAATCGGTCGAATAGAAATAAATTTAAGATCTGAACGAGATAAAACCTTCGGTTCAATAAAAATTCCTTCAAGTCTAGATAAAGCTTCAACAGCCATAATTGCTGCTGCCATAGAAAGCATAGATAGAATAGGTCCTTGCGCAGCTAAGATAACCTTAGAGAAAATAGAGGATTTAAGAGAAGAAAAAAGAAAAAAAATTCTTGAAAAAGCTAAGGAAATTTTGAAAAATTGGGTTTTAGAAAGCTCTCCAAGCAGCGAAGAAGTCATAAAAGAAGTTTCAAATGTTATTAAAGCTTCTGAAGTATGCTCTATAGGGCCTGAAGGTTTACCTGCTGGGCCAGAAGCTCTTGAATCCTCCTCAATAATAATTGTTGAAGGTAGAGCTGACGTTATTAATCTATTAAGATGCGGAATAAAAAATGTTATTGGTATAGAAGGAACAAAAATCCCTCAAACAATAATTGATTTATGCAAAAATAAAGAGGCGACAGCTTTTTTAGATGGCGATAGGGGAGGAGACTTAATTCTTAAAGAGCTTCTTCAAGTAGCTGAAATAGATTATGTAGTTAGAGCTCCACCAGGAAAAGAAGTAGAAGAATTAACGCCTAAAGAAATAATGAAGCAACTTAGAGAGAAAATCCCAGTTGAACAACTTAAACTTGAAAACCATACCCTTGTTAAATCAACTTTACCAAAAGAAATTCTTGAGACAATTAAAGAATTAAAAGGAACATTAGAAGCTGTTTTTTTCGATGAGCAAGGGAAAATATTAGCTAGAATGCCTGTAGGAGAATTAGCTGAAAAAATTAAAGATGTATCTGAAGCTTATTATCTTGTTTTTGACGGTATAGTTACGCAAAGAGTGCTTGATTTAGCTGAAGCGAAAGAAATTAAAGTTATAGTAGGCGATAGAATAGCTGAAATCGCTAAAATACCTGTAAACATTAAAGTCTTAACATTTTTAAACTTAACTTAGAAGATTTTAACCCTATTCCATTTCTATTAATTCATTAAAAGCTTTAACAAAATTTTTTATACTCGCATTCTTTGTATACCTTTTCGCCTCTTCTTTAGCTTTTTCCGATAACTCTTTTTTTTCTTCAATTGAAAGCGATAAAGCTTCAATAATTTTTTCAGCCAAGCTGTTAGATTCAACAATTAGCTCCTTAGAAACCTTTTCCACAATCTCTTTAACTCCATTTCTAATTGTTACTATAGGGATTAATCCTGCGCACATAGCTTCAATAACTGCTACGCTGCAAGCTTCATATATAGCTGGATGAACATAAATGCAGCTTTTCTTAAAGTATTCTTCAGGTTTACTAGTATATCCAGGCGCATATACATCTTTAATTTTTTGTTTTAAAATCCATTCTCTTAAGGTCCCCTCACCAAGCATAAAAAGTTTAGCTTCTTTAAATCTTTCCTTAACTTTTTTAAAAGCATTTAAAAGCAAATCAACCCCTTTATAAAATTCTAAAACACCAGCAAAAACTATGTTAAAACTGTTTAAATCGCTTTTAAATTTTAAGAATCGATTAACATCTGCATATGGATAAACAACTTTAATTGAGCATTTAACATAATTTTTTAAATCGTTTTTAAGCATATTAGAAACAGCTATCACACCGTTTACTTGCGAAAGAAGGTTAAGTATTTCCTGTCGTTTATTTGGTTTAACATTTAAAAAATTTAAAATAAAATCTTTAAATGATGGTTTTAACTGTTGTAAAGGTTTGTTCTTGTTTCTTCTTAGGTTTAACCCTTCAAAAAATGGTGCAGCAGCTATTAAAATAATTTTTCCATTATTCTTTTTTAGAATTAAGCTTTCAGGAAGGGGCGCTAAATCTTCAGATAAAACAACATCGCTTTTGGGCATAATCTTCAAGATAGATCTTGATAAACTTCTTAAAGCTCCTCTCGCAAAACGATTTTTACGCTCAATATTCTTCATTAATGAAACGTTTATTAATCTAAAATAGAGCGGTTTAGCTTTAACAGCTGTAGCCCATGAAGCGTGAACTTCATGTGGACCTTGATAAACAAACGTTCTCCTCATAAACTTAACCCTGATGAAAAATCAATTAAGGAGGATGCGCTTGCTAAATCTATTAAATGTTTTTCTGATAAACCAAAAACCTTTAAAACTCTGCTTGCAGCTGGAATCACTTGATGAAAAATATAATATTCAACATCAACATCTTCTATGTTAACGAACTCGTATGGTTCAGCTTTTTCATAAAGTTTTCCAGAACCCTTAACTATTACATAACCGATTTTATCACCTGTTGTTAACCTCCAACCTTTTTGAACAAGTTTTTTAGCTGCTTCTATGTGAGGAGCTTTAACTTCATATTCGCTTATAGGTTTAGTTAAGGTTTTCCATAATATAAAATCTTTTATTTCACCTTTTTCCTTTCTCAACTTATTAATGAAATTTTTTAGGTAATCTAATGCCCTCTTTAAATTTTCTTCGATCAACATTATTTCCAAAATTTTTCTTTGAGTTAATTTAGCTATATTTGCCCAATCTCCTCGCACAGCCTCCATACCAACTATATCTATTGTATCTTCTTGAGTTAATCCTGCGTATTTCTTTTTAGCTTCAGTAAAAATAATTTTTTTATAAACTTTATCTACTTTAATTTCCACTCCAATTTTACTTAAAGTTTTTTCTTGAAGTCTTTTTATTTTTTCAGGCAGGTTCTCAATGAAAATGCTGTCTGTATCGCTATAAATAACTTTTAACTCTTCTTCTTCAGCTATATTCATAACTTCCTTTATTGCTTTTCTACCTAAAGCTGTTGCTGATTCAGCAACCTCTTTAGAGTACCATCTTGCTCCAACCCAACCCGCATATCCATAACAAGCGTTAGTGATTATTTTTATGGCTTTGCTTCTTTCCTTTAAAAGCTTATACTCAATGCTTTTCGATGAAAGCTGCTTTAATTGCTCATTTATCTTTTTTCTTTCAATTAATAAATTTGAAAAAACTATTTTATATAAGCCTGGAGGCTCCCTCTTAAATTTATGCTCAACCTCAGGTATAGAAACAACATTTTCATTTAATGGCTCATTTGGCAAAACTAAAGTATCTGGAGAAATATTGTAAAGCACCATCAGATTAGGATACATTGAAGCGAAATCTAAAACAGCTATGTTTTTATGAATTCCAGGTTTAGGAGAAAGAACCGTTCCTCCTTTATAACTTTGATACATTTGTTCCTTTCTTTTAGGAATCAATTCTCCCAATTTATGCGCTTGCCTAATTAAATATGAATCTACCCTAAACCCCACAGGCGCAGCTATAACTTGATCTAAAGGAAGCCCTGTAACGCTTGATAATTGAATAAAGAATTCTAAAAGCATTTTAAAACATTCTAAAATTAATTCAGCGTTTACCAACGAATCTTTTAATAAAAGTTCTTTTTCCTCTTTAGTTTCAATATGTTTAACAACATTATTTATTAAAGGTTTGTTTTCAACTTTTTCAATTTTAAGGAAATCTATTAATTCCTCAAGAGTTTCAAGTTTAATTTCAGAAATATCCTTTGCAAAATCAAGCAAATCTAAATTTGCTCTTCCAGCTATAGAAATATGCCCATAAAGGCTTTTATGGGGTTTAAAGCCTTCTCTAGTTACGGATAAATCTACTTTATTAATTTCCGCTCTTTCAATTAGGTAGGGCCAATCAAAATTATTATTGTTGAAACCAACTATTATATCTGGGTTAAATTCATTAATAAACTTTGAAAAATCCTTTATAACTTTCTCATCTTTAAAGTCAAATGCAAAAAATTGTTTTTTATCATTAAAATTGGTGCATGTAGAAATTAAAATTATTGGATCTCTATTTGGGTTGGGGGATCCCGCTTTGCTATAGCAGGTTATGGCGAAGGATAAAACTTTAAGATTAGGAATATCCTTTCTTTCAAGAAGATTAGGCGAAGAAATAGCTTCATAAGCTTTATCAATCATTATCTTTTTTTTATTAACTTCATTAACTTCAACTTCGTGCCAGCAGCATGGAACAACATTTTTTTCCATCATATATTTAAAAGCTGGCCTTAAATCATCCTCCAAACAACCAGCAACTTCAACTCTACCAGTTAATTGCTCTGAGCATTTAATTAAATCTTCAAAACTATTAAAAATTAGTTTTAACGCTTCAATTTTTCTCCCAAAAAGTTTTTTCTCTTCTTTTAAAATTGAAGCTATTTTAAAACGATTCTTTTTTTCCTCAAGCTCATTTAAAAAACTATTTCTCCATTCGCTTTTAACTAGTAAATAGAATGAAGGTTGAAAAGCTTCATCATAAATTACTATTCTTTCATTTTTATCAGTAACTCCCCATAACCTAATTATAGTTTTATCATTTTCTTCTTCCCTATCTATATCTAAAAGCCAAAAATTTATCTTCAAATTTTATTCCCCATCTAAATTTTTATAAAACAAGAATGCATTTGATCCATCTTCATAATATTTTTTAATCTTCTTTAAGAATTTAAATCCATGCTTTTTATAAAAATTAATACCTGAAACATTATTTTCATTAACTTCCAATTCAACAATTGAAATTCCTTCTTTTTTCATAAGGGTTAAAATTTCTTTTAAAAGAGCTGAACCAATCCCTTTTCTTCTAAATTTTGGATGAACAGCTAAGGATATTATATGTCCCTTAATATTTTTTAAAGAAGAAATAGCATAACCTATTGTTTCTTCATTATTTAAACAAACTAAAAATAAAATGGATGGATCATTTAAAAAAATGTTAAATAAATATTTTGAATAAGGATTTTTAAAAGAAAGCAATTCTATAGCGTAAACTTGATTTAAATCCTTTTTTTCAGCTTTTCTTATTAAAATCAAATTAACTCCATTATTTAATTGTTTTTTGAAAGCTTATTTTTTATGAAGCGGTTTTTAAACGAAACCCTTATAAGCTTGCATGAAGCTATGCTTAAAAGATTATAAAAAATATTATTAAATTTTAAATTTATTAATTGGAAAGGCAATTTAAAATGAGCGATCAAAAACAAGAGAAATGGGGAATCGCCCATATTTACTCCTCCTTCAATAATACTATAATACATATAACTGATCTTAGCGGAGCTGAAACTATCGCTTTAAGCTCTGGTGGAAGACATGTTAAAGCCGATAGATTAAAGCCAACCCCTTATGCAGCTATGCAAGCTGCAGCTGCAGCAGCTCAAATAGCTAAGGATAAAGGGATTGTAGGGTTGCATATAAAAGTTAGAGCTCCAGGTGGTCACGGCCCTAAAACTCCAGGTCCAGGAGCTCAAGCAGCTATAAGAATGCTTGCCAGATCAGGATTTAAAATAGGCAGAATTGAAGATGTAACGCCTATTCCTCATGATGGAACAAGAAGGCCTGGTGGAAGACGCGGAAGAAGAGTATAAAATATTTATTTAAAAATTTCCCCTCAATTAATAGGTTTATACTTTAATATTGCTGCAGCTCCACCAAAAGATTCTTTAAGCATAACACCCTCCTCAGTTTCCATTGATATAATTTCTACATTTGCTCCAGTTTTCTCTCCTAAATCTATAAGCTCATCTATAACATTTATAACTTCAACTATTGTTAAAGTTGCATTAAAGCATTTAGGGCATTTAACGTTTGTTAAATTTTGCTCTATTTTAGGCATTTCATAAGGTTCAATCGATTGATTTTCTTCATAACCGCAATTTTTGCATTTAATTACAATTCGTTTTTTATCAAGCTTTTCGGATAAAAGAAGAGTTTCAACAGAACCATTCTCTAAATGCTTTTTAATTTCATTTTCTCCATAAACAGCAAGACCTGTATCATGACCCACTTCATAAAGAAACCTTTGAACAAGCTTTTTTTCTTGGCTATATCTTACTGTTTTTAATATATCTGAACTTTTATTTATAACTTCTTCCACTCCGCTTTCTCCAACATAGGAAGTATCTATAATTCCCAAAATCTTGTTTTTTAACATATAATTTAAGTAATCGCCCTCAATAAAATCATGTTTTGTTGGTCCTGGGCCACCCACTATAATGCCTTTTAAATCTTCAATCCCTTCAAAAAGCTCATTTATATGAGCACCCACCCTTCTAAAATAGTTATTTATCTCCATCTCCCTAATTCTTTCAAATCTTCTAGCTGATTGCCCGCCTGTTCTATGTTTTCCTCCAACACCAGATGTATATTCACCTAAAATCTCCATTCTTCTACCCTTTAAAGTTGCTACAGCAGCTTCGCTAGCATCAATTACAATTATCCCATAAGTTTCTTTTTCTTTTAAAACTTCAAATAAAGGTTCTAAATGAAAATGATCATCGCATCTATATAGATAGATGTTTATTGGTTCTGGAGGCTCTATTACGTAAAGCTCCATTTGCTCTGTGCCTGCTCCATTTTGTGGAATAGCTCCACAAAAAATAACGAGGCCGTTTGGAGGAGGCGCTTTAAATAATTTAAGGCGTTGAGTCACCTTTTCTAAAGCCTCTAAAACATTTTTTCTAGTTGTTCTAGATTTAATATTTGAAGCTGTTCCATACTCCTGCCTTAAATTATTTAAAACTTCATGAATTTTCCTATCTGGAGGAATATAAAGGGAGATAAGCTCTGTCCCCCTCCCTTTTTTTAAAGCTAACTCATCAAGTAAACGTTTAAGCTTAAATTTTGAAGTGCTGCTTGAAATCATAAGCCTCCCTATTTTAATCAACTAAAATATAAAGCTTTTAAATGTTTTTAATTTTTAAACAAACTTTTAATTTGTCTTTAGGAAAATTTAAAAGGCAAATTAAACTCCACCTTTAAAAGGGATTTAAACCATGAAAATTGTTGTTAAGCTTGGCGGTTTCGCTTTCCCATTAAAAATTAACGAAGAAATAATTAAATCTTTCGCGTTAAAATTTAAGGAAATTCATAAAGCTGGACATAAATTAACAGTTGTGGCTGGAGGAGGCGAAGCAGCTAGAGCCTATATTAACGTTGCTAGAAAACTGGGGGCTTCAGAAAGTTTCTGCGATCAACTTGGAGTTTTAGTAAGTAGATTAAATGCTAAATTGATCATAGCAAGTTTAAACGATTTAGCTGCACCTAAAATTCCAGAAAGCTTGGAAGAATTTCAAAGTTTGCTTCCTTTAAAAAGAATTATAGTTATGGGTGGTCTTCAACCAGGCCATTCAACAAACGCTGTAGCAGCTTTAATTGCTGAGTTAATTAAAGCTGATTTACTCATTAATATTACTGATGTTGATGGAGTTTACACTAAAGATCCAAAGAAAAACCCTGATGCGAAATTGTTAGAAGAAGTTACTATAAGCCAGCTTCAAGAAATTCTCTCTTTAAATGAGGTTAAAGCTGGAACATATAAACTTTTAGATGTATTAGCCATAAAAATAATTGAACGCTCAAAAATTCCCACATGGATAATTAATGGAAAAAACCCTTCCAATTTAATTAAGGTTATTAAAGGAGAAAAAATAGGAACAAAAATTTTAACTTGATGTTTAAAATGAAGATTCTTAAAGAAGATTTAAAGCATGGGTTAATCGATTTAATATTAACTAATTTAAATGATTTATGGGCTTTATACCATATTATTGAGGAAAACGATTTAATTCATGCTAAAACAACAAGAGAATTTAAATCAGATAGGATTGGGAGACCTTCAAGCAGAAGAATCCCTATAAATATTCAATTAAAAGTTAAAAATGTTTATTTTGATGGGGAAATGAAAAGATTAAGGGTTCACGGTTTAATTACAGAAGCTCCAGAAGAATTTAATGTTAAAGGTGCTCACCATACATTAAGCTTAACTGAAGGTTCTAGACTCTCCATTATAAAAGAAGAGTGGAGCAAATATCATTTAGAAAGAATTAAAAAAGCTTTAATTGAGGATGAGCCTGTAACGATTGTATCTTTAGATTCAGATGAATGTTGCTTAGCAATTGTTAAAGATTACAATATTAATGTTGAAGCTGAAATTAAATCCTCAATTTCTGGAAAGCTAAGCTTTAATGAAAGAGAAGAAGAAGTGAAAAAATACTTTTCAACAATTTTAAATGCTTTAACATCTTCTTTATCTAAGGTTAACTGTAAAATTGTTGTTGTTGGACCAGGATTTGCAAAAGAAGAGTTTATAAAGTTTATGAAGATTAAAAAAAGCGATTTAATAAGCAAAGTGGTTGCCGTGAAAAATGTAGGTTCAAGCGGTTTAGCTGGAGTTTACGAAGCTTTAAGAGTTGGAATAATAAAGGAAGTTTTAAAAAAGTCTAAAATTGCTGAGGAAATAGGGTTGGTGGAAGAGTTTTTAAAGATGATTGCAATTAATGAAAATTTAACTTCATTTGGAATTGATGAAGTTGAAGAAAACATTGCAGTTGGAGCTGTGGAAAAACTTTTAATTTGCAATGATAAATTTGCAAATTCAACAATTGAGGAAAGGAAAAAACTTGAAAAAATGATGCAGCTTACTGAAGATAAGGGTGGTAAAGTATTTTTAATAAATGGAACTCATGAAGGAGGAAAAAAATTAATGGCTATTGGTGGGTTAGCTGCATTTTTAAGATATCCAAAATACAAAACTTAAAATGGTGAATTAATTGAAAAATAAACGTTCAGCTGATAAACCTGTAAAACTTTTTGATGAAATAGAAGTTATATATGATTCAAGCAGATGGCTTTTTTTAAAAAAACTTAGAGAGAAAGCTGAAGAAATAATGAAAGCTTTGCAAGATTCAGGATTGGAAGTTATGGTGCATGGAAGCATAGCTAGAGGAGATGTAGATGCCTACAGCGATATAGATATAATTATCCCCTATGTTATACCTTCCCATAAGGTTGAAGCTGCTTTAACGCTTAAAAACTTCACTATTTACTCTAAAAAAATGAGTCAAGCCACTCCAAATCACACAATTAAAGCTCATCTTTATTTAGATCCTTTAGAAAAAACTTCAGTAACTTTCCCTTTAATACCCTTTAAAGATTTAGAGCTTGAATTTTACAAGTTTGGAGGTTTAGCAACTTTAAATGATTTAATTGCAAATGTAAGAGTTTCTGGATGCACTAAAAAATTAACTTTTATCGAGCCGACTTTAAAAGGTCACAAAGAATTCTCCATTATTGGAAGGGAAAGGGAAATAGCTAAAAAATTAAACATTAATATCGATACTGTAAATGAAAGAATTAGAGTTTTAACTAGAAGAGATAAAATTGGTAGAACAGGAGTTTTTTTAGATAAAAAATTAAGGCTTGAGGAATCTTTTGAGTATGCTTTAAAAGAGTTAATGGATAATAACCCCGCCATTCGAAGGGTTTGCTTTTCAAGATTAAATAGATAAATGGAATAATAAATTTTGGGTTGAGGGATAAAAATTGAATGAAACCTTAGCTACATTAATTTTTTATTTTATTTTTTGGGTTATAGCTTATGTTTTTGGAAAAACTTTCAAAATCCATGAAAAGGGTTTAACAATAAAACCTTTATACTTAAATTATAAAACTAATAAACTAAATAGTTTATTAGAGAAAGCTTCTAAAAAAGCTAGAAACATTTGGTTAATTGCATGGAATATTGGTGTAGCTTTAGCTTTTGGGCAAATGGCCTTTATAATATACAATTTAACGAAAAACTTTCATCTTTTAATTAATAAATCAAATCAGGCTTCTCAAGTTTTTCTTCTTTTACCTGGATTAACTGTAAGCTGGAGCAATCTTCCTTATCTTCTTCTTTCTTTAGCCATCCTTTTAATTACTCATGAATTCGCTCATGGAATAGCTGCATTAATAGAGGGAATTCCATTAAAAAGCGCTGGTTTATTCATTTTAGCTTTTATTCCTGGAGGATTCGTTGAGGTGGATGAAGAAGCTTTAAAAAAAGCTGAAACATCATCTAAACTTAGGGTTTTTTCAGCAGGCTCCACAGCTAACTTAGCGGCCGGTATTTTAATTCTTCTTTTAATGGTTAACTTCGGTTTCACTATAAGTCCCTTTTACTCGTCAACTCCATCAGGCGTTTTAATAACAGGGCTAATACCTGATGGAGCTGCTGAAAAAGTTGGTTTAAAAAAATGGGATGTCATCGTAGCATTAAACGATACAAAAATAAATAACGTTGAATCTTTAACAAGCTTTATGAGTAATGTTAAACCTTACTCAACTCTCAAAGTTACAACTAAAGAAAAAGCTTTTCAATTAATAACGCAACCGCATAAATTTAATGAATCTAAAGCCTTAATAGGCATATATTCCTTTAATTATTATGAGCCGAAATTTTCTTTTATTCCACGTTACCTACCATATTATTTTTTCACGTTTGGAAGCTGGAGCTACACTATATTAATTAGCGTGGCTTTAATTAATATGCTTCCAATTCAACCTCTTGATGGAGGAAAAATAATTGAAGCTTTACTTGATAAATTTGCTGTTAAAAGGAAAAAAGAAATTCAAATAACGTTAAGTTTAATATCAGCTGGTTTATTAGGGTTAAACTTGATCTTTTCATCTTTAACTTTTGGTTTCATAAGGATTTGAGAGCGTATAAAAATGGAATGCTCAATTTGCAAAAAGAATGAAGCTTTTTACTTTAGGGTTTATGAAGGTGTAAAGCTTTGCAGAAGCTGCTTTAAAAAAAGCATAGAAAAAAAAGTTAGAAAAACAATATTAAAATATAAAATGTTTGATAGGGAAGATAAAATAGCTGTAGCTGTCTCTGGTGGTAAAGACAGTTTAACATTGCTAACCATATTAAAAAAGATTGAAAGTAAATTTACCTCAGCTAAACTTTTAGCTTTCGCAATAGATGAAGGCATAAAGGGTTATCGAGATGAAGCTTTAAAATTAGCTGAGGAACATTGCAAAGCTTTAAACATTCCATTAAAAATTTTTTCTTTTAAAAATCTTTATGGCGTAACAATGGATGAAATAATGAGTATTAATCCTTCATGTTTTCCATGCGCTTATTGCGGCGTTTTAAGAAGAAAAGCAATAGATAAAGCTGCTAAAGAATTAAACGTTGATAAAGTTGCTACAGCCCATAATTTAGACGATGAAACTCAAACATTCCTGCTAAACATTTTTCACGGCGATATATATAGGTTAATGCGTTCTGGACCAAAATTAATCGATTTAGAAAATAGATTCACTTCAAAAGTTAAACCCTTATGCGAAATTCCAGAAAAAGAAATAACAATTTACGCTTATATAACGAATATAAAATTTCAATCTCTTCCATGTCCTTATGCTCATTTAGCCTTAAGAAACGATATTAGAGAGTTGATTAATAAAATTGAGGAGAAACATCCAGGTGTAAAATTTACAGTATTCAACTCAATGAGAAAAATTAAAGAAGCCTTAGAAAAACATAAAGTTAAACTAAACAAATGTAAGGTTTGCGGGGAACCAACGCCATCAAATATTTGTGAAGCATGCTTAATGCTGAGAAAGCTTCCCGCTAAATCTTTTGCATAAAAGTATATATTTTAGAAACTATTATTTTTCTTATTGGCGGCGGGGTAAAGGGTTGGGGAGCTAGCCGTTCCCTGCAACCTGAAATCGGCTATATGCAGGAACCCGTTAACTGAAGGGAGCGGCGTCTCAATTAAGAGTAAGCCTATGCAGCTAACAATGAACTCTTGCCCTACCGGGCCGGTGGAGGAGAACCCTCTCTGAAGGGAGAGGGAAACTCCCTTACCAACGAACCCAATGAGGCTCGGAAGAGAGCAGTTGTAAGTTGGACGCGCAGGCGCTGGTAGGAGATCAGGGGGGAGAAAGCTGCGTAGAAACTGCTCTTAAAAGGGGCGCCCACCCCTTCAGGATGCCCGCCGCCCTAAAGTTTTATATTTAACCTTTATTGGTTTTAAACTATTAAAAAAGGTAAGCGTGGAATCAATTGAGTAGAAAAAGCTTAAAACAGCTAAGTGAAACCATAAAATTGTTTGAAGAATGGAGTTTAGAAGGAATAGAAGTTTCAGATCCAGGGCTTAAACCTTACATTTCAGTTAAGCCTGTTTTAAATCCTCATAGCGGAGGCCGACATGAACATCAAAAATTTAAAAAATCAACAATAAATATTATTGAGCGTTTAATTAACAATATGATGAGGCATGGTAGATGCGGCGGTAAAAAAATGAAAGCAGCCTCGATAGTTAGAAATGCCTTAAAAATAATCAATTTAAAAACTGGAAAAAACCCTATAGAAATTTTGGTTAAAGCTATAGAAAATTCAGCTCCATGCGAAGAAGTAACAAGAATAGTTTATGGTGGTGTAGCTTATCCAGTCTCTGTCGATGTTTCCCCTCAAAGAAGAATAGACTTAGCTTTAAGGCATATAACTGAAGGCGCCAGGCAAGCAGCTTTTGGAAACCCAAAAACAATAGATGAATGCTTAGCTGAAGAAATAATTCTTGCAGCAAATAGAGATTCAAGAAGTGTTGCTGTAAAAAAGAGGGATGAAACTGAAAGGATAGCTTTATCTTCAAGATAAAATAATATTTTTAAGCAAGAAAAAAGGATAAAATTAAACCTTAAATGTTTAAATAAATAAATATAAATTAAAAGGAGAGAAGAAATATGAGCTCTTCAGAAAAACCGCATTTAAACCTAGTTGTTATAGGGCATGTGGACCATGGAAAAAGCACTACAATGGGTCATTTACTTTACGATATAGGTGCTGTAGACCAGAAAACAATGGAAGCTCTTACAGCAGAATCGCTCAAAACTGGAATGGGAGACACCTTTAAATACGCTTATGTTCTTGATAGGTTAAAAGAGGAAAGAGAAAGAGGCGTAACAATTGATTTAGCATATCAAAAATTCGAAACTAAAAGATACTACTTCACCTTAATAGACTGCCCAGGCCATAGAGACTTTATTAAAAACATGATTACTGGAACAAGCCAAGCTGATTGCGCTGTGCTTGTTGTTTCAGCAAAGAAAGGTGAATTCGAAGCGGGGGTAGGTCCAGGTGGACAAACTAGAGAGCATGCTTATTTATCTAAAACTTTAGGCGTAAACCAAATCTTAGTTACCATAAATAAGATGGACGACCCAACTGTTAACTTCTCTAAAGAGCGATACGATGAATGCCGGAAAGAGCTTGAAGGCTTACTTAAAGTAGTTGGATACGATATTTCAAAAACCGATTTTATTCCAATTTCAGGTTGGACCGGCGATAACTTAACTAAACTAAGCGATAAAATGCCTTGGTATAAAGGACCAACATTGCTTGAAGCTTTAGATAAATTTGAGGTTCCGCCTAAACCTATTGATAAACCCTTAAGAATTCCCGTGCAGGATGTTTATTCAATTACAGGCGTTGGTACAGTTCCGGTTGGAAGAGTTGAAACAGGAGTATTAAAAGAGGGAGATGCAATAGTTTTTATGCCACCTAACGTTAAAGGAGAAGTTAAATCTATCGAAATGCATCATGTGCGCATCCCTAAGGCTGTTCCAGGCGACAACATAGGATTTAACGTTAGAGGAGTAGCTAAAACAGATATTCATAGAGGGGATGTTGTAGGACATACTGATAATCCACCAACCGTAGTTAAAGAGTTTATTGGACAAATAATTATTATAAACCATCCAACAGCTATAGCGCAAGGTTATACGCCTGTTTTGCATGCCCATACAGCTACCGTAGCCACAACATTCACCGAGCTGCTTCAAAAAATAGATCCTAGAAGCGGTCAAGTTGTAGAAGAAAAACCATCATTCCTAAAAACTGGAGATGGCGCCATAGTTAAATTTAAACCTCTTAAACCTTTGGTTATAGAGCCTTTCTCGCAAATACCTCAATTAGGAAGATTCGCTATTAGAGATATGGGAATGACTATCGCGGTTGGCGTTGTAAAAGAAGTTACACAAAAAGGCTAAAACTTTCTTGTTAAACCTAAACCTTTTTATATTTCTTTTTTCTTTTATCGATTGCTTAAATAAATAATTTAAAAGAGGATGCTGAAAATGGTTGGTAAAGCAAGAATAAAACTTTCCAGCACTGATCCCCAAGGGTTAAACGCTATTTGCGCTGAAATAAAAGAAATTGCTGAAAAAACTGGAGTAAAATTTAAAGGGCCCATTCCGCTTCCAACTAAAAGATTGATTGTTCCAACTAGAAAAAGCCCTTGCGGTGAAGGCACGCATACATGGGATAAATGGGAAATGAGGCTTCATAAAAGGCTTATGGATGTGGATCCTAATGAACGCTTTTTAAAAAGGTTAATGCGAATTAAAACTCCTGAAAATGTTTTCATAGAGATCGAATTAATGTAATTAAGTTTAATTTTCAACTTATTAAGTTAACTTCGTTTTTTGAATAGCAGAAAAGCTTATAAGTAACTATGCTAAGGAAAGATTGAAGTTTAGTTGCAGTGAAGAAGTTAGCGAAGGCTTAAGCCTAGCTAAATTCTGATGCAGCTAACTTCGACCGATAGAACGAGAGGTGAAAACGTTTGAGTTTTAAGAGGAAACGCTTCAGCGACAAGCCTTTCCCAAAACCTGTTGAACTTGGCAAAGAATATGAAGTAGACATTAAAGAAACAAGTCAAAGAGGCGATGGCGTAGCTAGAATTCAAGGCTTCGTAATTTTTGTTCCAAACAGCAAACCCGGCGATCATTTAACGGTTAAAATAACTAGAATAGGGAGAAGATTCGCGATCGCTGAAGCAGTGTAAAAGCAAAATTTACTTATACGTTTAACTCTAGTTTAACCTCTTTTTCATCAGTTTTTTAAACCATAAATAACTCATAACTTCTTTTAACAAATAAAAATAAGCAATTAATGTAGATGTTTTAGGCAGAAAAACATAAATTTACAAAAACTTCTTAAATTTTTCCCTAAAACCATAAATTGAATGAAGGTATGGAAAGGTTGGAAAAGAAAATCATAGGGAAAGGAACATGGCTTGATAAAATAGCTTATGCAGTTATTGAAAAAGAGAAAAAACTTGGAAGAACAACTTTTTTAAGGGTGGAAAGCGGTTTAGGGGCTTCAGGTTTTCCCCATTTAGGAAGCTTTGCCGATGCTATAAGAGCTTACGGTATTAAGTTGGCTATTGAAAATTTAGGTTATAAAGCTGAGTATATAGCCTTTTCAGATGATATGGATGGTTTACGTAAAGTTCCTAAGGGTTTACCTAAAAGCTTAGAAAAACATTTAGGTAAACCTGTAACATCAATTCCAGATCCATTTAAATGCCATGAAAGTTATGGAACGCATATGAGTTCCCTTTTGCTTGATGCTTTAGATAAATGCGGTGTTGAGTACAATTTTTTTTCAGCAACAGAAGCCTATAAAAAAGGTTTATTTTTAAATGAAATAGAAGAAATTTTAAAGCATTCTAAGGAAGTTGGAGAAATAATTAAAGAGGAGCTATCTCAAGAAAAATATATTGAGGTTTTACCTTACTTCCCAATATGCGGTAACTGCGGTAGAATATATACAACGAAAGCTTTAGAATGGTTTCCTAAAGAAAGAAAAATAAAATATATTTGCGATGGAGCAGAGATTCGGGGAAAATGGATTGAGGGATGCAAGCATGAAGGGGAAGCAGATTATTCTAAAGGAGAAGGAAAATTAAGCTGGAAAGTAGAGTTTGCAGCCAGATGGGTTGCTTTAAAAATAAATTTTGAAGCTTACGGTAAAGATATAGCTGATTCAGTTAGAGTGAACGACAGAATAATGCGGGAAATATTTAAAATTCCACCTCCAAGCCATATAAGATATGAAATGTTTCTGGATAAATCTGGAAAAAAAATATCTAAATCAACTGGAAACGTTTTTACTCCTCAACTTTGGTTAAAATATGGTTCTCCCAATTCTCTTATCCTTTTAATGTTTAAAAGAATAACAGGTTCAAGAGAAATTTCTGTTTTTGATATTCCAAGATACATGGATGAAATGGATGAGCTGGAAGATATTTACTTTGGAAAAATTGTGCTTTCAGATAAAATGGAGGAAGCTAAACTTAAAGGTTTATATGAATATTGTTGGCTGCTTAAACCTCCAAGCGCTCCTTCAATTCATATCCCGTACAACCTTTTAGCTTATTTAGCTAAGGTTTCGCCTAAAGGCTCAGAAAAAACCTTCATTATAGAAAAACTTAAGCTCTATGGCTATAAAATAAATGAATCTTCAAAAAATTTGGAAGAAAGAATAAATTATGCTTTAAATTGGGTTAAGGATTTTTCTGAAATCAAAGAAACCTTTATCGAAATGAACGAAAACGAAAAGAAAGCTGTTCAGGAATTAATAGAAATAATTAAAATGGAGAAGGATGAAAATAAACTTCAAAGCGCAATATTTGAAGTTGCAAGAAAAACAAATATTCAACCAAAAGAATTCTTTAAACTACTCTATAAAATTCTTTTAGGAGCGCCTCAAGGTCCAAAGCTCGGCCCATATATAGTGGCTATGGGAAATGAAAATGTAGTTAAAGCTTTAGAAAGAGCTTTAAAATTAAGTGAAAAACCAGCTGAAACCAAACAAAAACAATGAAAAATAAAATTCCAAAATTTTCATCTTCAATTTTAAATATCTCCTGTCTCTTTTCGCTTTTTCTCTTCATAAGCTGATACTACTGTTCTATAATATTCCTGTTTAATGCATTCAAGCAACCCTATAGCCCTATTATAATCAAAATACCTCTGTTTATAAACGCTTTTTAAAATTTTAGTAATGATGTAATTAAGGTGGCCATCAACTTTTTCAATTTCTCTAGGAAGCTTTGAAATAAGCACATTTATGGAATCTTCATATATTTTTCTTTCTTCCTGAGTTATATAAGGCATTTTAACACCTCCTTTAATTTTAATTATTGCTGAAAAAATTTAATAATTTTTATAAAGCTCAAAATTAATAAACAATAATGAGAACTATAACGATCGTTGGGAATTTGGGCCCGTCGTCTAGTTTGGATTAGGACACTGAAGATAAACCTGTGGAAGCCTGCGGATTAAACTATAAATTAAGTTGAAAGCCGGAGGTCCGGGGTTCAAATCCCCGCGGGCCCGCCAAAACAATTTAAAGCTTTAAAAACATTTATTCAATTAAAAAAAATGCTTTGCAGGTTTCATTTATGATTGGCGAATTTTTAGCTTTATTTGCTTCTTTTTGCTGGGCTTTAGCTGCAGTTTTATATAAAAAAGTTTTAGAAAATAAAGGTTATTTTATAGTAAATTTATTTAGGGTTGCGTTTGCATCTACTTTTTTAGCTTTCATTCTTTTATTTATAAATATTCAATCATTGATTTTAACGCGTACCGAATTAATTCTTTTTAGTTTTGCAGCATTAAATGGCCCAGTTATAGGAGATACTTTATATTTTATAGGATTAAAGCAAATAGGTGTTTCTCGAACTCAATCTATATCAAGCTCCTATCCGCTTTTTTCAATGATTTTGGCTGCAATATTTTTGCATGAAAAACTTAACCTCGCTATACTTATAGCGACACCATTAATTGTTGCTGGAATAATTTTGGTTCTTCCAATTGAGAATAAAACTCAATCAAATAATATACACTCTTTCTTTGCATTTACACCCATCTTAACAGCATTTTTCTGGAGCATCTCGCTTATAACTTTTAAATTTATCTTAAACAATAGCAGCATAAACCCAATTTTCGCAACATTTCTTAACAGAACGCTCTCTTTACCATTTCTATCCTTTACTGTTGCAGCAACCAAGGAATTATCTCAAATGAAAAACTTAAATAAAATTGATATTATATATATGGCGGTAGCAGGAATAATTAGCCTTGGAATTGGAGGTATATGTATCTTCCTAAGCTTATCTCTATTAAACGCGTCAAAAGCAATTCCTCTCTCTTCAATAAGCCCCTTTTTCGCGATTATTCTCGCTTTTATTTATACCAAAGAAAAATTAAATATTAAAATTCTTTTTGGAACAACATTCATTGTAACAGGCATAATCCTGTTAACCTTTTATTAAATCTAAATGGAACTATTTCTCTTATTTAAGAAAAGATTTATGCAACTTCAATTAATAATAGAGGTCTAGATTTTAGTAACAGGGTATGTTAATATTGAACTTTTGAATATTCCTCTATACTTTTAGAAATGTAATCGAGTAGGGAATTGACGATTTAGTTTCTTGAATTAAAGCGTTATTCAACTCCATTTCTATTCACCTTAAACACTCCTATTTTTGAAGCTTTTTTTAATTCAAAAGCAAGTTTCTTCATTTTTTCTAAAAGCTTTTCTTCAGCTCTTTCTTCTATTAACTTTACAAATTTGCTTCCAACTATAACTCCATCGACTCCAAGCGAAAGAATTTTTTTCACATGCTCAGGTTTAGATATTCCAAAACCTACCGCTAAGGGAATTTCCCCATCCACTGCTGATAAAGCCTTTTCAATAAATTTAATGGTTAACTCTTGAATTTTCTCTCTAACACCTGTCACGCCGAATGTTGAAATTAAATAAAGAAAACCAGAGGAAGATTGGGCTATTACCCTTAGCCTTTCAATTGGTGTTGATGGAGCTGCTAAAAAAATTGTATCGATATAATGTTTTTGAGCTTCTCGCCTATATTTTTCAGCTTCCTCTATTGGAAGATCAGCAGTTATTACTCCATTTACTCCGCTTAAACTAGCGAGTTTAAAAAACTTTTTTAATCCCAATCTATAAATTATGTTATAGTAGGTTAGTATAACGATCGGGGTATCCTCATGCCTCTTCTTAATTTTTCCTATTAAATCTAGAATTTTCTTTGGTGTTGCACCTGCATTTAATGCTCTTTCAACCGCTGATTGAATCGTTGGGCCATCAGCTATCGGATCTGAAAAAGGTATTCCAACCTCAAGAATATCCACTCCACCATTTATTAAAGCATCAGCTATCAATGGAGTTAACTTTAAATTTGGATCCCCACCAGTAATGTAAGCTATTAAAGCGCCTTCCCGCATTCTCTTTAATTTAATGAATTTCTCTTTAATCATTATAATTCAGCTCCAAGATATTTTGCTACAGATTCAACATCTTTATCTCCTCTACCTGACAAAGTAACAACTATTACTTCATCTTTTCCCATTTTAGATGCAAGCTTTATTGCATAAGCTAAAGCATGGGAAGGTTCAAGAGCGGGAATTATCCCCTCAAGCTTTGATAATTTAAGAAAGGCTTTAACGGCCTCCTTATCGGTTACAGCAACATATTTAACTCTTTTAACATCCTTAAGAAATGCGTGTTCAGGCCCAACCCCAGGGTAATCTAAACCAGCTGAAATGCTATATGTAGTTTGAATTTGACCATATTTATCTTGAAGAATGTATGTTAACATTCCATGGAACACACCTTTTGAACCAGCGCATAAGGAAGCTGCATGTTTTCCAGTTTTTAAACCTAAGCCAGCAGCTTCAACCCCATAAAGCTTTACCTTTTCATCATTTAAAAATGGATAAAATGTTCCTATAGCGTTGCTTCCTCCACCAACGCATGCTATTAAAGCATCTGGTAACTTTCCCTCCTTCTCTAAAATTTGCTCTTTCAATTCATTTCCTATAATGCTTTGAAATGTTCTTACAATTTTTGGGTAGGGATGTGGTCCAACAACTGAGCCTATAAGATAATATGTTGAGGGAAGATTCGTAACCCAATCTCTTAAAGCTTCATTGATAGCGTCTTTTAAAGTTTTGGAGCCTGAATTCACTTGATGCACCTTAGCTCCTAAAAGATTCATTCTAAAAACGTTAAGTCTTTGCCTCCTCATATCTTCAGCACCCATATATATTTCAGCTTTAAGTCCTAAAACAGCGCATGCCATGGCGGTAGCGACTCCATGCTGTCCAGCTCCAGTCTCGGCTATAACTCTAGTTTTATTCATTTCCTTAGCTAAAAGAGCTTGTCCAAGCGTATTATTTATTTTATGCGCTCCTCCATGAGCTAAATCCTCTCTTTTAAGGTAAATTTTTGCTCCACCGACTTTTTTAGTTAAATTTTCAGCGTAATAAAGCGGCGTTGGCCTTCCAGCATACTCTGATAGTAAATATTTTAATTTAGCCTGAAACTCTTTATTAACTATTAATTCTTCATAAGCCTTTTCAAGCTCTTTTAAGGCTGGTGCTAAAGTTTCTGGAACGAATTGTCCTCCATACTCTCCATACTTCCCCTTTATAGGATAATCCGTATACCTCATTTTTTCAAACCCTTCGCTTTTTCAATAAATTCAACCATTTTTTCATAATCTTTTATGCCAGGTTTAGCTTCAACCCCGCTTGAAACATCAACACCATACGGTTTAACAATTTTAATTGCTTTTTGAACATTGCTAGCTGTTAAGCCTCCAGCTAAAATTAAAGGCTTAGGATAAACTTCATCTCTAATTTTTCTGCTTAACTTCCAATCATGCGGTTTACCTGTGCCTCCAAGTTTATTTAAGGAAAAAGAGTCTATTAAAACAGCGTTAAAACAGCAAGCTTTTTTAGCTTCCTTAAAAACAATTTTTTCATCAGCTTTAACAGGTTTTATAATTGGTAAACCGATTTTCTTTAATTCTGATGTCGAAATGTTGTTTCCATAAATTTGAAGTGTTTTAGGTTTCAAGCCTTCTACAATCTTAATTAATTCTTTAATGGTTTTAGGTTTTGCAACGAGAACGCTATCTATGAAGACAGGTGTTTCTTTAATAAGTTTTTTAGCTTTTTCTAGGGTTAAGTTTCTTGGGGAAGAGGGGATACCAACTATAAATCCTAAAGCATCTGCTCCAGCTTTAACTGCTAAAGCTAGATCTTTGCTTCTAGTAATTCCGCATATTTTAACCTTCATGCATTAGCATACTCCCTAACTTTTTCTTTAATATTTTTTGAGGTAATTATTGATGAGCCTATTAAAAATGCATGAGCGCCAAGTTTGCGAAGATTTTGAATATCTTCTAAAGATTTTATTCCGCTTTCGCTTACAATCACTTTATTGTTAAAATCAATTTTTCTACTTAATATTTTTTTTGAGACATTAAGGTTTACCTCTAAAGTTTCTAAATTTCTATTGTTTATTCCTATTAAATCTGCTTTAGTTTTTATTGCTGAATCAAATTCTCCCTCGGTATGCGTTTCCAATAAAACCTCTAAGTTTAATGAATGTGCATAATCAATTGTTTCCTCAAGATTAAGCTTGCAAAGCTCCTTTTCAAATAAAGATTTAATCAATAGTATAGCGTTTGCTCCAGCGTTAGCCGCAGCCTCAATTTGAACAAAACTCACTATAATATCTTTCATTAAAATCGGTAGTTTAACTTGTTTTCTAGCTTCAATTAAATCGTTCAAGCTTCCTTTAAATCTTTTAGGCTCTGTTAAAATTGATATTCCAGCAGCTCCACCCATCTCCATCTCCAAAGCAACCTTTTTAATATCAATTTCATTTACTAAATCGCCTATGGATGGTGAACATTTTTTAATCTCGGCTATAATAGGTGTATTTTTGCTTTTTAAAATAGTGTTTTTAAGGCTTATGGAATTAAATGAAACGTTTTTAACGCATTTATAATAGTTTGAAGCAGCTCTTTCTTTAGCTTCCCTAGCTAAAATTTCTAAAAAACTAGGCATATTTTAATTCAAGCTCCTCAAGTTTAGATAAATCTCCACCACTAGCCTTAATTAAGCGCTTTAACTTTTTATATGCGCATCCATTTTCTATGGTCTCCCTAGCTAACTCCAATCCATAACTAAAATTGTCTGCTTTTCCACCTAAAATCAATCCTGCTGCAGCATTAATAAGCGCTATCTCCATTTTTGGCTCATTCATGGAGTAAACTCCATTTAATATTTTAAAAATTATTTCAGCATTTCCTTTAGGATCTAAACCTGCTATATCTTCAGGTTTTGCTTTTTTAACTCCAAGCTTTTTTGGCGAAAGAATCATTGTATTAACTTCTCCGTTTTTTAACCAAGCTATTAATGTTTTCCCTATTGTTGATACTTCATCTATTCCATCTAATCCATGAGTAATCATTGCCTCTTGGCAACCAAGCTTTTTTAAAACATGTGCTAAAGGTTTAACTAAAGATTTATCGTAAACTCCTAAAAGTTGAGTGTTTGCTTCCGCAGGGTTAGCTAATGGTCCCAAAACATTGAATACCGTTCTTATTCCTATTTCTTTTCTTGTTTGAGCAACATTTTTCATAGCTTCATGAAAAACTGGAGCAAACATGAATCCTATTCCTTCATTTTCAATTATTTTTTCAACCTCTTTTGGAGTTATATTTAATCTCAATCCCAGCTCCTCTAAAACATCTGCGCTTCCACTTTTACTTGTTACCGATCTATTCCCATGCTTAGCCACTGGAATGTTTGCTCCAGCTATAATAAAAGCTGCAGTTGTGCTTATATTAAAAGTTTTTAATTTATCTCCTCCTGTACCGCATGTATCAATTAACTTTCCATCAACTCTAGGCTTTATTTTATAGCAAAACCTCCTCATAACTTTAGCAAATGCAACTATTTCATCTATGGTTTCACCCTTCATTCTTAAAGCTGTTAAAAATGCGCCAATTTGAGATTGAGTTGCACTCCCATTCATGATTTCTTCCATAGCTTTTTCAGCTTCCTCGCTGGGTAAATCAAATCCTTCAACAACCTTTTTTATAAATTCCTTAAACAACTCTTCACTCTCCATCAAGAAAATTCTTTATTAAACGTTTTCCTTCAAAAGTTAAAATTGACTCTGGATGAAACTGCAATCCCTCAATTGGATACTCTTTATGTCTAACACCCATAATTTCCTTATCGTTCATTGACTCAGCTGTTATAGTTAAACATTTTGGAAGGCTTTTTTTATCTCCAACAAGCGAATGATATCTCGTTGCTAATAAGGGATTTTTAACTCCTTTAAAAACTCCTTTACCGTCATGAAGTATTAAACTTGTTTTTCCATGCATCAACATTTTTGCTTGAACAATTTTTCCACCAAAAACTGATATGATCCCTTGATGCCCTAAGCAAATACCTAAAGTTGAAATTTTAGGGCTTATCTTCATTAAGATTTCTGAGCAAAATCCAAAATATTTTCTGTCCTCAGGTGTTCCAGGCCCAGGAGAAATTATGATTTTATCGGGCTTAATTTTTTTAACTTTGCTTAAGGAAGCTTCATTATTTCTTAAAACTATCGGTTTTCCTCCAAGCTCACCAACATATTGATAAAGGTTATAAACGAATGAATCATAATTATCTATAATTAAAATATTCATTTAAATTCGCCTTGAAGAAGCTTTTAAAGCCTTTAATAAGGCTTCAGCTTTATGCTCTGTCTCAAACCATTCTTTTCTTATGGAGGAATCAGCTACTATACCGCTTCCAGATTGAATATAACCTTTATTTTCATTTGCTATTAATGTTCTAATGGTTATAGCGAAGTCTGCATTTCCATTATATGAGAAATAACCTACTGCTC
>Ga0078972_1003277_pt1 | contig 49166 bp, 45 predicted proteins | sample YelNatPaOPGAMG01_FD_67568 | JGI IMG/M metagenome (GOLD analysis project Ga0078972, IMG submission 67568) | Hot spring thermophilic microbial communities from Obsidian Pool, Yellowstone National Park, USA - OP-RAMG-01 (SPADES assembly) (version 2) | ecosystem: Environmental > Aquatic > Thermal... | reverse complement strand
TGGACCGCTCCATACTTGACCAGAAGCCAAACTTATAGATATGTTTGCTCGAAATAAAATAAAAACCGTCAAAATTAATACTACTATAATACTAAGTGAATTTTTTTTCATAAACTAATTTATACTATCCTAACCAATTTGATGACGAAAAGGTTAAAATTAGTTGTTAATCTTTCATCAATTGTCCGGCCTAAAACAATTGATGGTTTTTGACCTTTTTGAATTCTCTTTTTTTTAAAAGAATCTTCTATTGTTAATTTTAGCAATTTATGATTCTTGGCGTCAAATAATTGGATAACGCCACCCAATTTTAGATTCCACGGGTGTTTTAATAAATTGATCAGAACGCTTCTAATTTTTTTGAAAAATAAAAAACCCTTTTTGAAACGATTAGTTTTGTAATCGTCCCAAAAAGGGTGATGAAGGGTTAGGGATAGAACTTCTGCCTTCCTCTTAAAAAAGGTTTATCTTTTTGCTTTTACCGAGTCAGAGCGAGGTGGGACTATTTGTCCACGATTTCCACCGTGGATCGCAGATTCCTTACCATCTTATTCCAGGTAGCAGGGTCCATTTTCGCTCCGCAGAGATTCGCTCCGCTGAGGTCTGCTCCGCTGAGGTCTGCTCCTCTGAGGTCTGCCATACGGAGGTCTGCCTCTCTGAGGTATGCCCCCTTGAGGTTCGCCCCCTGGAGGTTTGCCGTTGCGAGGCGTGCCTGGTAGAGAAATGCCCGGCTGAGATTCGCACCTTTGAGGTTTGCCTCGAAAAGATCCGCACCGTAGAGGTTGATTTCCTCATCGGGGTTCTTCTTCCTCCAAGAGTTAAACTCCTGGACAGATCTCTCGAGCATAGCGAGCAACTCGTCTCTTCTCATCTTTCTTTTCCTCCCTTCTTTGCCATTAGGCTCAGCGGCACGGGTTAGCAACCATAACCACTGGCCTTGGTTTTAATTGTTTCCCCTTACTGAATCTCCGTTGATAAACGGAAACTCAGCATTTTAAAAGAACAACATAATTACGTCATACTTATATCAAATTGTCAGAAAAAGTCAATAGTATGTATGATGCCACCCAATTTTAGACTACATATGCATTTTATCTTTGCTAAATTTTTAAAAAATTGTTAATTTAGCTATATGACTCTTTCCATCGGAATTGTTGGTTTGCCAAATGTTGGCAAGTCTACCTTATTTAAGGCGCTGACAAAAAAACCGGTTGATATTGCCAATTATCCCTTTTGCACCATTGACCCCAATGTCGGCGTTGTCAATGTCCCGGATTTTAGATTAGAAAAACTGGCAGAATTTTCTCATTCTCAAAAGATCATTCCCGCAGTTGTAGAATTTGTAGACATCGCCGGCTTGGTAAGGGGCGCCTCTTTGGGCGAGGGTTTGGGCAATCAATTTTTATCTCATATCCGGGAGGTGGATGCCATTTTAGAGGTGGTGAGGGTTTTTCCTTCAAGCGGCTTAAAAGAGGTTGTCCATTTTTATAATAGCGTTGATCCCAAAAGAGATATTGAGATTTTGGAAACAGAATTAATTTTATCAGACATAGAGACCATCAACCGCCGCACGGAAAAATTAGAAAAGGAGGTAAAGAGTTTAAACAAAGAGGCTATTAAAAAGGAAGAACTTTTTAAAAAGATTAAGGAGATGTTAGAAAGAGGAATTTTGGCCTCTCAATATCCTTTTGATACTGAGGAAAAAAAGATGATAAAAGAATTAAATCTTTTAACGGTTAAACCGATAATTTATGTTTATAACGTCTCCGGCGGCCTTGAGATACCGGATGATTTAAGGAAAAGGGAACATGTTATCTTGGATATCAAGATGGAGGAGGAGTTAATGGAGATAAAGGATGAGGAAAAAGAAGAATTGTCTTTAAAGAGTTCTCTTGATAATTTGATAATTAAGGCATACCAGATATTGGGGCTTATCACCTTTTTTACCACGGGGGAGGATGAGACCAGAGCCTGGACAATAAAAAACGGCTCCACTGCGCCGGAGGCAGGGGCGGCCATTCATACTGACTTTTGCGAAAAATTTATTCGGGCCGAGGTTATAAATTGGCAGGACCTTTTAGACGGCGGGGCAAAACGTATGGTCGGCAAAGATTATATTGTTAAAGATGGAGATGTGATTGAATTTAAGATATAATTTCATAAAGATTGGATATGCAATTGAATTTGAGATATAATCAAAACATTATTAGTAAATTTTAGTGATTATTTATTTTTATTATATGAGATATATAACAAATTTTAAAAAAATCATATTAGTTTTAAGTATAATTATTATCCTTAATTTATTTTTTACTTACGGGATAATGACATTTTATCCTTCTCCAAAATATGAAGATTTCTGTAAACCGGAAATTGTTCATAAATCATATTATTCTAAAGAAGATTGCGAAAGCGTTGGCGGTTTATGGGAGGAGTATTCCAACCCCGTTTCTTCAAAGGATTCTTCTCAGTCTCAAGTTACAGGATATTGTGAGCCAGATTTTAGCTGTCGAAAGGATTATCAAAAGGCAGAAGATATCTATAACCGTAATGTTTTTATAATCTTAACAATTTTAGGTACAATATCCATCATCATAGGTTTCTTGTTTGAGTCCTCCGGAGCTGTATCTTTAGGCCTTTCTTTTGGAGGTTTGTTTTCTCTTTTAGGCGGTACGATGAGATATTGGTCTTCTATGAATGATTATTTTAGATTTTTCATTCTTGGGGTCGCCTTGGTTCTTTTAATTGTTATGGGATTAAAGAAGTTTAGAGAAGATAAAAACGAAGTATCGCTAGAAAAATAATTTTTTAGTCTTAAGTATTTAATTTGTTATGGATGGTTATAATCACCAAAAGATTGAGAAGAAATGGCAGAAATTTTGGCTTAGGGAAAAAATTTATGAACCAAATTTTAAAAAGCCAAGAGGAAGGGGTAAGTTTTATAACCTCATGATGTTTCCTTATCCCTCGGCCGAGGGTATGCACGTGGGAAATGTTTACGCCTTTACAGGCTCTGACGTCTACGGACGTTTTAAGAGAATGCAGGGACACGATGTCTTTGAGCCGATCGGCCTTGATGGTTTTGGAATTCATTCGGAAAATTATGCCATCAAAATAGGGAGACACCCGGCTGTCCAGGCTAAGATTTCGGAGAAAAATTTTTATAGACAGCTTCAGATGATAGGAAACAGTTTCTCATTTAAGGAGAAGCTGGAGACTTATGATCCCAAATATTATAAATGGACCCAGTGGCTCTTTATTAAGATGTTTGAAAACGGTTTAGCTTATAGAAAAAAAGCCGAGGTTAATTGGTGCCCTTCGTGTAAAACTGTCTTGGCTGATGAGCAGGTTATAAATGGTCAGTGCGAGAGATGCGGATCAGAGGTTTTAAAAAAGGAATTGGAGCAATGGTTTTTTAAGATAACAAAATATGCAGAGAGATTATTAAAGGGTTTGGATAAAATTGATTGGAGCGAGAAGATAAAAATTGCCCAGAGAGAGTGGATAGGTAAATCTTTTGGCGCGGAGATAGAATTCCCCTTGGCCAATTTAGAGTCTTCAATCACAGTTTTTACCACAAGGCCGGATACTATCTTGGGCGCCACCTTTTTGGTTTTATCTCCAAAGCACGAAATTATCTCTAAATTAAAATCAAAAATATCAAATTTCAAAGAGGTGGAAGATTATTTAAAAAACATCCAAAACGATTCGAAAGAGAAAACCGGCATTGAGCTTAAGGGTGTTATGGCCATCAACCCCGCTACCAAAAAGGAGATTCCGATTTGGGTTTCCAATTATGTCTTATCCGGTTATGGCACCGGCGCCATTATGGCTGTGCCGGCTCATGACGAGCGTGACGCCGAATTTGCCAAAAAATTTAATTTGCCATTTAGCGACGCGCCCCTTTCTGATAAAGAGGAGATAATAAAAAAATTAGGCGCCTCAAAAAAGGTAAACTATCATCTAAGAGACTGGCTGATTTCGCGGCAGAGATATTGGGGGCCGCCCATACCAATGATCCATTGCCAAAAATGCGGCTGGGTGCCGGTAGAAGAAAAAGATTTGCCCGTTTTATTGCCGAAGGTTAAAAATTTTAGACCAACTGGAACGGATAAATCCCCCCTTGCCACAATTGAAAAATTTTATAAGACAAAGTGCCCCAAATGCAAAGGTGAGGCCGTAAGGGAGACAGATGTCTCAGACACCTTTTTAGATTCTGCCTGGTATTATATCGGTTATCTTTTGGCATCTCAAAACTGGAAATTAAAGATTAAAGATAAAAAGTTTGTCTCCTTGATAAAAAGATGGCTGCCGGTTGATATGTATATCGGCGGAGCAGAACATGCGGTATTGCATCTTTTGTACGTGAGGTTTTTGGCCATGGCCTTAAAGGATATGGGAGTGGTTCATTTTGACGAGCCGATGAAAAAATTTCGCGCCCACGGTCTCATAATCAAAGAGGGCGCTAAGATGTCAAAATCAAAAGGTAATATCATCAACCCCGATGATTATATAAAAAATTATGGCGCCGATGTCTTGAGAATGTATTTGATGTTTATGGGGCCATTTGATCAGGGAGGAGACTTTAGAGACGCCGGCATTTTAGGAATTACAAGATTTTTAAACAGAGTCTGGAATTTAAAATCTAAAGTTGATTTAAAATCAAAAATTAAAGATTTAAAATTAGAGACTTTGGTCCACAAGACCATTAAAAAGGTTACTGAGGATATTGAGAATTTAAGATACAACACTGCCATCAGCGCCTTGATGATATTGGTTAACGAATTAGAAAGACAAGAAAAATTACCAATTAACTATTACGTATCTCTTATCAAATTACTGGCTCCCTTTGCTCCTCATATGACAGAGGAAATATGGCATAAGATGAATTTCTCTCTACTGGAAAAAGGTAGACCAAAATCAATACATCTTTCTTTGTGGCCCAAATACGATCCAAAGAAAATTAAAGAGGAAAATTTTGAATTGGTGGTCCAGATAAACGGGAAGGCGAGAGATAAATTTTTAGTTCCCCTTAATCTCTCCCAAAAAGAGGTAGAAGAATTGACAATAAAAAGAGAAAATGTTAGAAAATATATAAAAGATAAAGAGATAAAGAAAATAATTTATATTTCCAATAAATTAATTAATATAGTAATATAAAAATAAAAAAACTAAATATGTCAGTTTTAAGCTTTAAACCAAATATTGTTGTAGACGATCTTTTGTCTGTGTTAAAAGAGAGAAACAAAGATATTATCTCTCAGCGTTTTGGCATTGGGAGAAAAGAGGAGGGGAAGACATTAGAGGAGATTGGAAAAAAATACGGCATAACCAGAGAGAGGGTCAGGCAGATAATCAATTTTTCTTTAAATACTATTAAAGAAAACCCGATAATGGAAAGAAGAAAAGAGGCTTTTGAGGAGCTTAAAGATAATTTGGAAAAAAGGGGTAAGATTCTTTCAGAAAGAGATGTTTTAGAGCATTTTTCTCCGGAACCTATATCTCAAAGATACATTTATTTTTTACTTGTTTTGGGAGACGAATTTAAAAAATTTAAAGAGGACGAGGAATTTAACCACAGATGGACAATTGATGAGGAGTTTGCCCATAAGGTGCATAATGTCTTAAGAGATCTTCATAAAGAAATCAGAGAAGAAGATGTCATCCCCGAGCAGGAGATATTGAATATCTTAAATAAAAAAATAGAAAATATTGTCAGAGAAAGGGTCAATGAGGAAATTTTAAAATTATGGCTTAGGCTCTCTCGCCTCATTGCCAATAACCCAATGGGCGAGTGGGGTCTTGTTAGCTCTCCTCATATTAATCCGCGCGGCGTAAGAGATTTAATCTATTTGGTTATGAGAAAGCAAAAAGAACCCATGCACTTTACCGAGGCGGCAGAAAAGATTAAAGAATATTTTTCAAAAAAGGTACATCTGGCAACGGTTCATAATGAACTCATAAAAGATCCGCGGTTTGTCCTGGTGGGTAGAGGACTTTACGCATTAAAGGATTGGGGTTATAGACCCGGAATCACAAAGGAGATTATAGAAAACATAATAAGAGAGAGGGGTCCTCTGACAAAGGAGGAGATTGTAGAGGCTGTTTTAAAAGAAAGACACATTAAGGAAAATACCATCTTAATAAATTTACATAATCGTAAATATTTTAGAAGAGATAAAGACGGCAGATATGCCATTATCTAATCAATTAACTCTTCTTTTGGGTGATTTGATAATCACCGTATGGAATAGCAAATATCTTTGGTTACCCATAATTTTAGCCTGGCTGTTATATAAGTTATGGATGTATTACATCCATTATAAATATATCGTTGGTCTAAACTGGACTCTTCTGGAGATAAAACTCCCTAGAGAAATTCATAAAGGACCTCAGGCAATGGAGATGGTTTTAAACATGCTTCATCAGTCAAGAGACGCGGATAATTTAATAGAAAAATATAAAACTGGATTTTTGAGGCCGTGGTTTAGTTTGGAGATAGCCAGTTTCGGCGGAGACATCCATTTTTATATCTATACTCAAAAATTTTTTCGCAATCTTGTGGAGGCGCAAATTTACGCCCAATATCCAGACGTTGTCATAGAGGAGGTCAATGATTATACAAAAAATGTTTTTATGACAGGTTTGGGTGAGACCTGGAATTGCTGGGGAACGGAATTTACATTAACTGAGGCAGATGCCTATCCCATAAAGACTTATGTTGATTACGGCCTTCATGATCTTGCCACTAAAGAAGAACAAAAAAACGATCCTCTGACCGCCATTTTAGAATATATGGGTTCTATAAAGGAGGGAGAACAGGTTTGGTTTCAAATTCTTATAAGGGCGACGACAAAAAAATGGAAAGACGAAGGTAAAAAGCTTGTGGAAAAAATTATGAAGGAGAAGGCGGCAAAGCCGGGAGAGGTAAATGTCGGCGCAATGAAATTAACCCCTGGAGAAAGAGCAGTCATAGAGGCGATAGAGAGAGATGTCTCCAAATTGGGTTTTGATGTGGGTATCAGGGCGCTTTATTTTTCTCCAAAAGATACTTTTGATTTTGTTAATGTCTCCTCGCTTGTGGGCGTGATGAAGCAATTTAATGCCTTAAATCTCAATGGCTTTAAGCCGCAAAATACCACGGGCGCAAAATCTGTTATTGGAAAATATTTTAACAGGGCAAAGAAGAGGGAAGAGGGTTTAAAGAAAGTTAAGATGTTAGATGCCTATCGTTGGCGTTCTTATTTTTATGTCCCGTATGAAAGAAAACCTTTTGTCTTAAATACAGAGGAATTGGCAACCATCTATCATTTCCCCGGCAGGGTGGCTGAGACGCCGACACTTTCAAGAATAGAGGCCAAAAGAAGCGAACCGCCCCCAAATTTGCCTATATAAAATATATTTTTTAATATGCTCAACAGAGTAAAAATTAAAACATGGTCCATTATAGTTATATCAACTATAATTTTTAGCATTTTGGTCTCTTGGTATTATTTATATGAGGTCAAAAAGATGAGCATCTTTTCTAGCGCTCCTGTAAAAGTCACCATTCCCGAGGGTTATACTGTAAAAGATATTGCTCGCAAATTAAGGCCCTTTAAAAATTTTGATCAGGAAAATTTTTTGGCTGTGGCCTCAAAGTACGAGGGGCGGCTTTTCCCTGACACTTATTTTTTGGGTGGGATGGAAAATGAAAATGATGTCTTGAGAATGATGCTTAATAATTTTTATAAAAAAGTTGGCAAGACAGATGAGAAGATTTTGATAATGGCATCCATTTTGGAAAAAGAGGCCAAGAAAAAAGAGGATATGGAAATTATTTCCGGCATCTTATGGAAAAGACTTTCTAATGATATACCGCTTCAGGTTGATTCTACTTTGTCTTATTATAATGGTAAAACCAGCGAGCAAATGACTAAAGAGGATTTGTCTTTTGACTCTCCTTATAATACTTATATTTATAAGGGTTTGCCGCCAACCCCCATATGTAATCCGGGGTTAAGGGCAATAAATGCGGCAAAAAATCCCAAGGATTCTCCGTATTGGTATTATCTTTCAGATAATGATGGGAATATCCATTACGCCAAAACATTAGAAGAACATAATGCCAATAAGAAAAGGTATCTAAAATGAAAAGATATCTTGGGGTTGACAAATAAAATATTATTTTTATAATATAAAAAGAAAGGAGGCGAAAATGATATGGTTCCGGTTCTTTTTCGGAACGCCGAGGCGGTTCGTTGCCACAATGGCAACAATCGGCCTGGTCGTTGTGATTGCTGATCCGGAGATTCTCCGGACTGCGGTCACGCGGCTGGTAGAGGCGCTTATGCCTCTTCTCGGTCCGGCACTGGCGATTCTCATCGTCTTTGCCGGCATCCGGCTGATACTCTTTGGCCGGAAGTAGCCGAAAAAGGCCCTCCTGCTCGCTCTGGGCGAGCCGAGGCGATTGGCAAACGTCTTGGGAACAGAAAGGAGGTAGGTTTACTCCTAAATGGCCAAACAGGCTCTCGGAATTCGGGAGCTTTTTCTTTTTTAAAATACTTATATAATAATAATGAAAAAATGAAGAGAGAGAAAAAACAAAAAGTTTTTGTGGGAATGTCAGGCGGAGTTGACTCTTCTGTTGCCGCTCTGCTTTTAAAAAGGCAGGGATATGACGTTATAGGCTGTTTTATTAAAGGTTGGTATCCTCAGGGTATTTCTTGTACCTGGAAGGAGGATCGTAGAGACGCAATGAGAGTTTGCGCCAAATTGGATATTCCCTTTCTTACCATAGATGCCGAGAGAGAATATAAAAAGGAGGTTGTTGATTATATGATTAAAGAATATAAAAGAGGCAGAACTCCCAACCCGGATGTGATGTGTAATCGCCATATTAAGTTTGGCGTCTTTTTAAAAAAGGCATTAGAGATGGGAGCTGATTATATTGCCACGGGACATTATGTAAAAATTAAAAAAAGCAAGGAAAATATTTTTAAATTATTTAAGGCAAGGGATGAAAATAAAGACCAGTCATATTTTTTGTGGGCGCTTAGACAAGAGCAATTAAGATATTGTCTTTTCCCCTTAGGTGATTTAATTAAATCTGAGGTGAGAGAGATTGCGCGAAAAAATAATTTGCCCGTGGCGGAAAAGGGAGAGAGCATGGGTGTTTGCTTTTTGGGAGAACTTGATATGGAGGATTTTTTGAAAAAATATATTAAGCCTAAAAAGGGGAAGGTTTTAAACCTTAAGGGCGAGGTGATAGGAGAGCACAACGGAGTATATTTTTATACCATTGGCCAGAGACACGGGTTTAGTTTGGGCGGCGGAATACCTTATTATATTGTCTTTAAAGATATCAAAAAAAATTTATTGATAGTGGCTGACAAGATAGATGAGAAAAAATTTTATAAAAAAGAGGTGGAGATAGAGGATATAAACTGGATTTTAGGCAAACCGCCGAAGGCTAATAAAACTTATAATGCCAGAATAAGATATAGGCAGATTTTAGAAAGCTGCAAATTGCAAATTGAAAATTCCAAAAATTATAAGGTGATTTTTAAAAAGCCGCAGAGGGCTGTCACCTCAGGCCAAAGCTTGGTTTTATACGACAAAGACGAGATGCTCGGCGGCGGGATTATCAAATAATTTAATCTTTTGTTATAATATTTTTATGACAGCCGATGAATTGAGAAAAAATTTTTTGGAATTTTTTCAGTCCAAAAATCATAAGATTGTGCCCAGTGCCTCTCTCATACCGGAAAATGATCCGAGTGTGCTCTTTACCACCGCCGGTATGCAGCAGTTTAAGAGGTATTATGTGGGAGAAAAATCGCCCTACGGTCCCAATGTTTGTTCTTGTCAAAAATGTTTTCGCACCTCTGATATAGAAGAGGTTGGCGATGAATCTCATCTAACCTTTTTTGAGATGTTGGGCAATTTTAGTTTTGGCTGGCCCAAAGAGGGATATTTTAAAAAAGAGGCGATAGGATATGCCTACGAATTTATCACCAGGGTCTTAAAATTAAAGATTGATTATGTGACGGTCTTTAAGGGCGATATCTTTGAAGAGTTGCCGCCGGATAAAGATTCAGAAAATTTTTGGCAAGAGATTGATCCCAATTTAAAGATAGTAAAGTCAGGCAAAGAGGATAATTTCTGGGGGCCGACTGGTAGTGAGGGTCCCTGTGGTCCGACAACAGAAATTTATATAAACGGCATAGAGATATGGAATCTGGTTTTTAATGAATATTATAGAAATTCCGATGGTGCCCTAAAGAAGCTAGAAAGCTCTGGTGTGGATACGGGTATGGGGCTGGAACGATTGGCAATGGTTTCCCAGAATAAAAAAAATGTCTTTGAGACAGATCTATTTAAGGGTATTTTGGTTGACAGCAAAGAAAAACGCATCATTGCCGATCATATCAAGGCGGCGGTGTTTTTGATTTCCGATGGAGTTTTACCCTCCAATGTTGAGCGCGGTTATGTTTTGCGTCGCCTTATAAGGAGGGCAATGCGCTATGGAGAGATTGAGGGTGTGGCAGAAAAGTTTATTGATATATACAAAGATGTCTATCCCAATATAGAAAAAAACAAAGAGATTATCATAGAGGAAATTAAAAAAGAAAAAGAAAAATTTTCCAAGACATTGGAGAGGGGAATAAAAAATCTTAAATCCCAGATTATTGATCTAAAATCAAAAAATTTAAATATCATCTCCGGAGATATTGTCTTTGATCTATACCAGACATACGGGTTTCCCTTAGAGCTCACCTCTGAGATGGCAAAAGAAGAGGGGATGGATGTTGATGTCAGTGGCTTTAAAAAGAAATATCAAGAACATCAGGATATCTCTCGCACTGCCTCAGCCGGTATGTTTAAGGGTGGTTTGATAGATCATTCGGAAAAATCTATTAAGTATCATACCGCCAGCCATTTGCTTTTAGAATCTCTGCGCCGGGTTTTGGGAAAACATGTTGAGCAGAGAGGATCTAATATCACGCCGGAGCGTCTTCGCTTTGATTTCTCTCATCCTCAAAAGATGACCCCTGAGGAAATTAAAAAAGTTGAGGATATGGTTAATGAAAAAATTAAAGAAGATCTTGAGGTAAAATTTGAGGATATGAAATTAGAGGAGGCAAAAAGAATTGGGGCCACCGGAGTTTTTGAAAGTAAGTATGGAGAGATTGTGCGGGTTTATACAATTGGACCAAAGGGGAATGGAGAATCCTTTAGTCGGGAAATTTGCGGCGGACCGCACGTGGAAAATACAGGGTGCCTTGGTCATTTTAAGATTATTAAAGAAGAATCATCATCCTCTGGCATCAGGCGTATCAAGGCAATTTTAGAATAAAAACTACGAAGTCGGACTTCGTAGTTTTTTGTGGATAATATAATTTGTGGTTTGAAATTGATTATTTTATAATAAAATCAGATATGAATGGTAATGTTGAATTTAAAGAATGGCGCCCCTTAAAAGAAGACACAACAGAAAAAATATCTTGGGGGGACAGGTTGATTGTTTTTTTAATTAAAAATTCTGGGGGGCTGATTAAAAATAGCAGACAGGCGGCTTTGGTGATTTTAATATTTGTTATTGTTCTCATCTTAATTTCTATTTATTTTTTAGCCGGGAATTTTGGCAGTCATACCTATCCCAAAGATATTCAGATAAAACCTGCTTTTTTAATTCGACAAAATGTTTCTTAAAAAAAATAAAATCAATAGACTGAATAAAGGATATACCCTTTTGGAATTATTAGTCGCTCTTGCCATAATCGGACTTTTAAGTAGTATAATTCTTTCCAGTGTCAATATGGCAAGAAAAAAGGCAAGAGACGCAAGAAGACTTTCTGATATGAAGCAATTACAGACTGCTCTTGAATTATATTATAGTTCCTACGGCAGGTATCCGGACGGAGATCACGACGGAGATGGTGGCTGGGATACAGGTGGAGACGGAGATTTTATCTCAGCTCTTTCAGCAGGTGGATTTTTGCCAAGAGATATCCTTGACCCATCAATTAATGATATTTATGGGAATTATGCCTATCATCGCTATACTGCTGGAGATTGGGGATGCAATGCCTCACGGGGAGCCTTTTATGTTTTGGGTGTCAGAGATATGGAGACCAGCGGTAGGCCTTACCCCACAAGCCCGGGTTTTAGTTGCCCTCCGAAAAGAAATTGGCAAGACGAATATGATTGGGTAACAGGCAGCTTTGAACAATAAAAAAGATTTATGAAATCATTTGAAAAGATAGCAAAAATTTTAAGAACAGATAAAGATGTCTTAAGAGTTATTGAGGAGAAACTCTCAAAAATTTTTAACAAAGATGGTGTTTTGGATATTATTTTAGAAAGCAATCAGAAAAAAATTGATTATGCTTTAGATATTTTGGGAGTTTCCGGAGAGAAAATTACTGCCAGAGAGATATATGCCGGTTTGGTTGATAGAATTAGAGAAGACGATATAGCCCTTTCCAAATTTTTAAAGGAGAGAAAAGATGAATATGATAATCATTTTAAAAGAGCCGTGGAGACGGCGAAGGAGACTGCCAATGTGGGTGACGGAATGTTTTTGAAGTTAGAAAGGGCAAAAGAATTAATACGGCTCAATCCGCCCCAAAAGATTATGAGTTTTTTGGGTTATGCTAACGTAGACGAACTTTTAGAAAAAGAAGATATTTACGAAATTTTTGCCGCCCTAAGATTTATAGAAGATACCCAATGGCTTAATGATATCTTTTTTAAACCATATGAGAATTTAACTCCAGATGATTTTGAAAGAAGGGAGATCCGTGCCCGTGTTCTTAATGAAAAATGGGTTAAGGCGGCAGAAAATTTTTTAAAGAAAAAATATCATAATCTCAGCCATCTTAAAGAATTGGGATTTGTTTTTGTCATTCCCGTTGACATAGAGATCCCCGGCGCCACCCTAAGAGATTTCTCTTTGGCCATGCATTATTTCCACGAGGTCAAGTTTTATTCTCTGCTTTTTGAAAAATATATGGAAGAGGAAACTCCCCAAAATTTTGCCCAAAAATTTGTTTCCTCTTTAAGAGGAGATGTTTTGGATAAAAGGCCGGAGGAAGAGAAGACGGGAGAAGATTGGCTTATTGTCCAAAGATATCTTGCCAAAGACGATGAATACGATTGGAGATTGTTTTATCCTCATGTTAGTCCCGAGGCCCTGCATTGGTTTAAGGCGGAAGACGATGTCTTTAAATTTTCTGAGAAAACAGGGCTGGACTTTACCTTTTGGAGGGGTATGGGTCCGGTTGGCGATTTCTTTAAAGACGAAGCCGGCATTGATGTTCTCGTCAGTTTTAATTTTTTAGATACCGTGATGTCTCTTTTTAAAGAAAAGGAGATGATAAAATATTTATATCATCATCAGGAGGCCTTGTGGAATAAAATTTTTTCAGAATATGTTGGCGGAGAGGATAAGATGGAGGAGATGATTATTAAAAATTTTGATAAGGGGATTATAGAAATTTCTAATTAAACCCTAAATTCAAAACTTATGATAGATTTAAGCAAAATAACGAAAAAAGGCAGGGCAATGTATTTAGCCTATGACCAGGGGATGGAGCATGGACCCGAGGATTTTAACTTAGAAAATTATGATCCGAAAAAAATTTTAGAGATTGCCGTAAGCGGAGGATTTACCGGTATCATTCTGCAAAAAGGTTTGGCGGAAAAATATTATACCAATTCTAAATTTCGCAAAAAAATTCCCTTGATTTTAAAATTAAACGGAAAGACAAAGTTGTATGAGGGCGAGGCCTTTTCTCCTCAGGAATGCGGAGTGGACGAGGCCATAAAACTGGGCGCTTCGGCAGTGGGCTATACAATTTATCCCGGTTCTGAATTTGAGGCAAATATGATAAAAGAATTTGGCCAGGTGGTAAAAGAGGCTCATGAAAAAAAGATTCCGGCCATCGCCTGGATCTATCCTCGGGGGAGGGGTATTGTAAATGATACCACCAAAGAGATAGTGGCCTATGCCGCAAGAGTGGCTCTGGAATTGGGCGCGGATATTGCCAAGATAAAATATTCCGGATCGCTTGAAAATTTTAGATGGGCCGTTCAGTGCGCAGGCAAGACAAAGGTTGTTCTTTCCGGCGGTCCAAAAGTTTCTGACGAGGAATTTTTAAATGTGGTAAAAAATGTGATGGAGGCCGGAGCCATTGGCGTTGCCGTCGGAAGAAATGTTTGGCAAAATAAAAATCCATTAAAAATATCAGAAAAAATTAAAAGTATAATTTTTGATAAAAAATATGAAAAAAATATTTATAACCAGACGCATTCCTGATAAGGGAATAAAATTATTAAAAGAGAAAAATTGGGAGGTGGATATCAGCGAAAAAGACGGGGTTTTAACCAGAGAGGAATTGCTTTCTGCTCTTAAATCAAAGCCATATGATGCTGTCTTATGCCTTTTAACAGACAAAATTGACGGAGAGGTCTTTGATGCCGTGCCAACGGCAAAGATTTTTGCCAATTATGCTGTTGGTTACGATAACATAGATTTAAAGGCGGCTTTGGAAAGGGGAGTGACAATAACAAATACACCGGGTGTTTTAACAGAGAGTGTGGCTGAGCACACTATCGCCTTGCTTTTTGCCATCAGCCGTAGGGTGGTGGAGGCAGACCAGTTTATGCGCGATGGTAAATACACTGGTTGGGCACCGATGTTATTTTTGGGAAATGATTTAGCAGGAAAGACCTTAGGGTTAGTGGGATTGGGGAGAATTGGAACGGCAGTGGCAAAGAGAATGTATGATGGTTTTGAGATGAAAATTGTTTATCACGATGTAAATCGCAATGAGGAATTGGAAAGGCAATATCATCTTGAATATAAAAAATTAGAAGATCTTTTAAAAGAGTCAGATTTTGTCTCCATACATGTACCTTTAACGCCTCAAACAAAACATCTCATTGGTATGGAACAATTAAAGATGATGAAAAAGACAGCATATTTGGTAAATACCTCTCGCGGACCGGTGGTTGATGAGAGCGCTCTGGTAGAGGCTTTAAAAAATGGCGAGATAAAGGGAGCGGCATTAGATGTTTTTGAAAACGAGCCAAAGATGGCTGAGGGCTTAAAAGATCTTCCAAATACTGTTTTAACGCCTCACATAGCCTCTGCCACAGAGGAGACAAGGGGGGCAATGTCGGAGTTGGCCTGTCGTAATATCATAGAGTTTTTGGAGGGCCGTACTCCGCCAAATATTGTAAAAATAAACTAAATTTGCTATATTGATTTTATGCAATTAATCGCAGAGAGGCGAAATATATTTGGCAAGAAATTAAAAGAGGCAAGAAAAAGGGGAAAGATGCCGGCTGTTTTGTATGGGAAGGGAGTAAAGACAACCCCAATTTTTGTTAGCCTTAACGATTTTAAAAAGATTTTTAAAGATGCCGGAGAATCCAGCCTCATAAAAATTAAACTTCCCTTTTTAAAAAATAAAATTTTGGATGTTCTAATCCAGGATGTGGCTTTTGATCCTATAAACAGTCAGCCTCTTCATGCCGATTTTTACGCAATAGAAATGGATAAGGCGCTTACAGCCGAGATTGGGTTGGTCTTTGAGGGTATTTCGCCGGCTGTAAAAGAAAAAGGAGCAATTTTAATAAAAGTCATCCACCAAGTTAAGGTAGAAGCCCTGCCCAAAAATCTACCGCACGAGTTGAGGATTGATATTTCAAAATTGGCAAATATCGGAGACCAAATTCTTATAAAAGATATTCCCCTACCAGAGGGAGTAAAAATTTTGGCAAAGGAGGATGAGGTGGTTGCAATTGCCGAAGAGCCAAAAGAGGAGATTGTAGAAGAAAAACCCATCTCAATGGAAGAAATTGAGGTAGAAAAAAGGGGCAAGAGAGAAGAGGGTGTTAAGACAGATGAGGGAGATATCTCCAATGCCTAACTTTTTTAAATGCATAATAAAAAATTAATCTTAATATCCATTATCTTTTTTTTGGTTTTTGCCTCAAATTTTTCTTTGGCTGAGACAATTGACCCCAATGCCGTGATAAGCCGCAGAGCAGAGCTGGAGGCGCAACTAAAAAGCCTTGAGGCGCAGATAGATAATTACAGAAATATAATTCAAGACAAACAAAAACAGAAAACATCTTTAGAAAGAGATATCGCCATTTTGGATGCGCGTATCTTAAGGGCGCAGACAACAATAAAGATGTTGGATATAAAAATCAGTCAGCTCTCGGATACTATAGATTTAAAAAAAGAGACCATTACTGACCTTGAAAATAAAATAGAGAAAGAGCAGAATTCTCTGGCGGAATTTGTAAGAAGATTAAACGAGATGGATTCTAATTCTTTATTGGAAATTGTTTTGGCAAATAATAAACTTTCAGAATATTTTTTTATATCCGATTCCATTGATACCCTGCAAAAAGATATTCAGGACTCTCTTTCTGTAATAAGAGGAAATAAGGAACAGACAGAGAGAGAAAAAGAAGATTTGGAGGCGCGGCGGGCAGAGCAATTACAACTGAAAACCATTCAGGAATTGGAGAGAAAGAGAGCCTTGGACGATGAGAGAGAAAAAAAGAAAATTTTAGCTGCCACAAAGGGAGAGGAGGCAAAATACCAAAAATATCTATCAGAGACTCAGAAAAACGCGGCTACCATAAGGAGCCAATTGTTTATGCTTAGCGGCTCTCCGGCCATTCCCTTTGAGAGGGCGGTTGAGTACGCAAATTTGGCCTATAAGGCAATAGGGATAAGACCGGCATTTTTACTTGGGGTGATAAGAGAGGAGTCAAATTTGGGAGCCAATGTGGGGACAGGCAATTGGAAAGTTGACTTGGCGAATGGCCGTTGCGCCAACCAGCGCGAGGCGTTTGTAAAGATTACCTCAGAACTCGGGCTTGATCCGGATTTAATGCCTGTTTCCAAAAAGGCGTGGTATGGTTATTGCGGGGGGGCAATGGGTCCAGCTCAGTTTATACCAACAACCTGGCTTTTGTATAAAGATAGAATTTCTTTAGTTACCGGCAATAACCCGCCAAACCCATGGAATCCTAAAGATGCCTTTGTGGCCGCGGCCCTGCTTTTAAAAGATAACGGAGCAATATATGGAGATTATAGTTCTGAGAGAAATGCCGCCTTAAAATATCTTGCCGGTTCTAACTGGAGAAATTCCGCCTATGCCTTTTATGGTGATGATGTGATGGAATTTGCCTCTAAGTATCAGGATATGATTAATATCATCAGCAGGTAAACAATTTTAGAAATTATAAATTTGAGAAGGCATTAATTATTGGCTCTAGATCTCCCTCTAGAATTTTTTCTATATTATGAAATTTTTTATTGATGCGGTGGTCTGTTATCCTGTCTTCGGGAAAATTATAAGTTCTTATTTTTTCCGCTCTTTCGGCATTGCCAATTTGGCCTCTTCTTAGTTCCACCAGAGAGCCAGTAAGTTTTTGTTGTTCCATTTCATAGAGTTTGGCGCGTAATATCTCCAGTGCCCGTTCCCGGTTGGCATGTTGCGAGCGTTCCTCGCGGGAGGAGACAACAATACCTGTTGGCTTATGCAAAATTCTCACTGCGGTTTCTACCTTGTTGACATTTTGCCCGCCTGGACCGCCCGCTCGAGAAAAGGTAATTTCCAAATCGCTCTCTTTTAAATTGACATCCTTTGGCTCCACAATGGGTAAAACTGCCACCGAGGCAGTGGAAGTATGAATGCGATTATTTTTTTCTGTTACCGGGACTCTCTGCACCCTATGGACTCCGCTCTCGTTTTTTAATTTTTTATAGACATCCAGACCTTTAATCTCAAACACCAAGTCATCTATTTTAAAAACTTTCCAATTTTGGCGCGCCGCGTATCTTGTATACATATGCGCCAAATCTTTGGCAAAAAGAAGCGCCTCCTGTCCGCCCGTCCCGGCCCTAATCTCTAATATGACCCCCTGTGGCTGATTTTTTGAACCTTGGAAATCCATATTGGTCTTAAATCCAAATTCTAAATTCTAGCTTAGGATTTTTTTGCCTTGGCTCTTCTTGCCTTAAACTTTTCCACTCTCCCGGCAGTGTCAATTAGTTTTTTCTTGCCGGTAAAAAATGGGTGGCAGTTAGAGCAAATTTCCACCTCCATCTTCTCCTTTGTGGAGCCAGCAATTATTTTATTTCCACAGGCGCATTTAATAACTGCCTGAGGAAAGTATTGTGGATGAATATCTTTTTTCATAAAAAAACTATAGCATAATTATAAGTTTTTATCAACAAATCATAAATTATTTATTTATATTTTTGTGTAAATATCTGCTTTTTATAATCTGTGGATAACTTTTTTGGTTGTTTTTTAAAAATAAAATATAATTAAATAAAAAGAGGGGATGATAAAATTTTAGTAATAAATTTTAATAAAAAAATAAAAAATGTCTTAAACAAATATGGAAGACAATATAAAAGATATTGATAATAAAAAATATAATTTTTCCAAAATTCCTCCTAAAACTTTAGTACTGATTCTTTCTTTAATCATATTGAGCGCCTTATTTTTTATATATAAGCCAAGACAAAATCAGGAGACGGCTCCAGCTCCAACTAACAAAATCATCACTCTTCCTCCGCCCCCCAAGCCTATTGTGCTCAAGCCAGAGTATAACTCGTTGAGCGCTCTCCCAGAGGCCTTTCCGCAGGATATAATTTTAGATAAAAAGGCCACCACCACCTCAAATGTTGCCCTTAAAGATAAAGATAGTGGAGAGACAAAACAATATACTCTTAAATTTGAGACTCAAATGTCGCCCAAAGAATTGTGCGGTCTTTATAGAGAATATTTTAAAAAAAATGGCTGGGTGCTTGATTCAGTCCAGACAAATACAAATAATTTAGTAAGCGCCAACGCCTCAAAAGATAATAAAAAATTATACGTTCTCTGCGGTATTAATTCTTCAACCAAGAAAAATTTTTTGGATTTAACTTTGGTCTTAAAGTAATAAATTATTATTATGATGGATTTTAAAAACCACAAGAAAAAATTTTTATTAATAGTCTTTTTGGGTTTGGCTGTCTATCTAAGTTTCTTAAAAATATATTTTATAAAATCAGATATTGCCAAGGCTGATGTCACCCTCGGTCCGATACCCCAATGCCCATATGGGGGAGGAGGATGTATTTCCCAGTCTTTTTTAATCGGTGATTATCAGGTTCCATTTTTAAGAGAAGCATCTTCTTTTGGAGATTACCAGACAGTATGCGGTGGTTCCTACGGTTATGGATGCGGTTTACAAGAGAATCCTAATTTTAACGCAAATGCCGTTAATTTGGTTATTAAGACTATTAGCTACCCTGGTTTTGATTTACAACTACCAATAGGTTTTAGTATAGACAACGCAAATTTAGTAACAAACCCCAATTCTTCCTCAGCCTGTTATACCCCAGAACTTGTTGGTACAAAATGTACCCAATTTAGTTTTTCCGGAAGTGATTGGCACACAATGGATTATGTTTATAATGTTACCTGTAGTGTCGCCACGATGGGGGGGGGAGGTGAGGTTTCCGGCAATATTAATGTACCGCAATTAGGTAGAATTTCTGGTGCCTGTCCGGAAAGCACCTCCCAGGGCGGATCTATTGTTCCGTCTTTTGCTTTTGATTTTTACGCCAGTCCTCTTTCAATGGAAATAGAGCAAGGTCAGTCTACCACCTTTGATACTTGGGGACACTCGTCGAGATATAATAATGTAGAATATCCATTTTACACAGATCTATTTATTCTCTATTTCAATATTCCCCACGCAAGTTATACTTTTAGTAAAGCTACTTTAACATATAATGGCAATGATCAAGATAGCGATCATTCTATATTGACTATAAATACTACAGTGGATACACCTCCAGGCGAGTATCCAATTACTGTCTGCGCTAAAAATAAGGATCATTGCCAAAATTTAACGCTTTATGTCACGTCTTCAGCCTCAAGAATGGTCTGTGACAGCAAATGGCATTCTGTTCCAGGGCAGAGTCAGATATCAACTAGTGGCTTTAATCCCGTTGTCTCTCTAGGTCCTTCAAGGAGGGCTTATTTCATTTTTGCCTATACAGACGCAAATTCCAATGACTTTAATTATCAAAAATGTACCGTAGGCGGTTCCAATTATTGTTCTTGGCTTGGCTGGGTAAAAGATGCGATGCAGGCTTATACAACCAATGAATTTGGTCAAGGTTTTAATTTCTCTCTTTATGCTTCAGACCCGCCAGGCCTTAGCGGCTCTTATGCTTATGTAAGGGGATCCACTGATAACTGGCTTGATGAATATGGGAATCCGACATATAAAGACAATATTATTTTAAGTACAGACTTAAATTCAATTAGTCCTTCTTGGAGTGTGGTAAATAACAATCCTGTTCCGTTTGGGGAGCCGACCTCTGCGCCATTTGGAGACTATAAGGTTCTCACTCGTAGAGAAACAGATCCAAGCGTTGGCCCTGATGGCAGTGTCTCTTATTGCTGTGTACTTACAAGCTCAAATCCTCCTTATCTTAATGTTGATCTGCCAACTGACAATCAAAATCTAGCGGGGACTACCACACTGGCAGGCTGGGCAATTGATAATTTGTCAAGGCCAGAAACTCCCATCTCTAAGATAGAAATATTTGTAGATAACAGCAGTGTTCCAATTTATTCCGGACCATTAAATAAACAAAGACAGGATGTCTGCAATGTCTATCCCAATGCCTTAAATTGCCCATATGTTGGTTTTGAGGTGATTTGGAATACTGCTGCTGTCTCCAATGGTCAGCATACCCTGCGATTTGTTGCCTATGATAGCGACGCTGATCCTAATAATTGCAATCCATCTCCAAAATCAACCACTGTCACTCGCACTGTAAATATCCAAAATGGAAGGATATGGGGAAGGGTTTGGCAAGATTCAAACCACAATGGGGTTTATGATAATGGTGAGAAATATATTACCAATGGAAACGAAGGAGGAGTTTGTAGAAATGTTGGCACCCCCTTGTTTATATACTTAAAGAATATTGATTCTGGAGAGACAACTGCTGTGAGCTGGAATTGCAATTCTACCACAGGAAGTAAATATGATACCTATATCAAGCCGGGCACATATGATGTCTCAATTACCATTCCCAAAAATCCGCCTGATGCTGATGGCTGGATGGTAACTGCGCCGGTTATAACCTACGGCGGGATAGTAGAAAATAATGAGTTAAAAAATCTTAGCCAGTCATACAGAATAACCATTGGCTCGCAAGAGACAAAAGAGGTTTCGTTCGGCCTTCAAAACCCAGCCGGTCTTTTGGGTAGAGTTTGGAGAGATGATGATGGCGATGGCATAAAGGATGATAATGAGCCCTGGATAATATCTCAAAGCAGTCTAGTTGATACGAACAGCTGTCCAAGTGTTTCTGGCGGATATGATAAAAGTCAAGATGTACATATTATTGCCTCCTCATTAGGAAGCCAGCCGAGCTACAAACTCCCAATAGATAGGTGTGATGGGAGTGGCGGTTTCTATGCCTATAATATCTTCCCGGGTAAATATAACGTGACAATTGAAAAGCCTAGTGGCTGGGAGATCACAACACCTAACCCTATTAATATTGATAAAACAGACACCAATGATGAAAACTCCAACGTTTGGTTTGGAATAAGGCCTTCACCAGCTTCCGCTTGCCCATCTGAACCCACTTCTTACCCCACTGATTCTTGGGACAGAGTTTGGTGTAATAAAGATTTTACAACCAAATTAGCCGATAGCCCTGACGAGAGCGTTGAACAATTTTTCAATAATTGGGGAACAGATGTGGTGGCAGGAATCAGGGCTGATGATATTGGTTTCCGCTCAGGAAGAACAATTAATTTCCCTGTCAGCGGAACTTACACATTTACAGTCGGCAGCGATGATGGAGTGAGAGTCTGGATTGATGGAGAGCTAGTTTTAGATAAATGGGTTGACCGAGGATATACAAAAGACACTTTTACAAAATCATTGACTGCTGGCAATCATATAGTCAGAATTGATTATTATGAAAATGGCGGAGCAGCGGCTGTTGAGTTTAGGTACACAGCACCTTGTTCTTATTCCATCTCTCCAACCAGTGCCTCTTATGGTTCTTCTGGAGGTTCAGGCTCTTTTAGTGTCACAACCACCTCTAGTTGTTCTTGGACAGCTTCGTCAAATGACTCTTGGATTACAATTACAAATGGCTCTTCAGGAAGCGGTAACGGTACTATATCCTATTCGGTTGCTTCAAATAGCGGAAGTAGCAGCCGCACTGGCACCATCACAGTTGCCGGCCAGACATTTACAGTAAATCAAAGCGGTTCAAGTTGTATATCCCCTGGTTCTGGAACTGGTTTAACAGGTAGTTATTATGATGGAACAAACTTTAATACATTAGTGACCACCAGAACCGATGCAACAATTAATTTTAGCCCCGCAGATTCTCTTGGTGTAAATTACGCCAACAGCCCCGATGGAAATACTTTCTCTGTGCGCTGGCAGGGTCAGGTGCAACCACGATGTACAGAGACATATACATTTAAAACTAATTCAGATGATGGAGTGAGATTATGGGTTAATGGCGTCAAACTAATTGATAATTGGTCAGATCATGCCCCGACTTATAATACCGGCACAATCTCTTTGACAGCCGGTCAAAAATATGATATCACCCTTGAATATTACGAAAATGCCGGCGGGGCGACAATTCAGCTTTTCTGGTCTAGTCCTTCAACGGCCGAACAAATTATTCCCCAGACGCAGCTCTATCCACTTTCAAATTATACCCTTTCTGTTAATTCAGCCGGCGCCTCAGCAATTGCCATCACCAGCACCACTGGCCATGGCGGTACCACCAATTACACTAAGACAATTACGGCCGGAACAAGTGTCAATCTTACTGCTCCTTTAACGGCTGGTAGTATGATTTTCTCTGGTTGGACAGGTTGCGCTGTAAGCACAAGCCAGACCATTAACATAACCATGCCCTCTTCCAATACCGCCTGTACGGCAAATTATTCAACGCCACCGCCTGATTTTAGCATCTCGTCCTCAAATAATCTCATCGTAACTTTACTGGGAGGACAATCTTCAGCCACATCTAATGAGACAACCATCACTGTCTCACCACTTAATGGCTTTAACAGCGATGTAAATCTTTCTGTTGATACAATAGACCCGCAAATCCAAGGAGCCGTACCAATATTTTCTGATAATACTTTAAGCGCCTCAAAGTATTCCAGCGGTTCAAGGTTTAAGATCACCATTCCTGCCACCACTCCCACTGGAACATATACTATAGTCATCAAGGGTGTAGGCGGTGGGTTGACCCGTACTGTCACTCCATCGCTCCGTCTAAACGTGACGGTTGTAAATCCCGGCTGGGAGGAATTTTAGAACAATATAAATTTTTTAGGGATTTACCATTGGCTTTGACAAAGAGACGTTATCTTATTGGCGGAGTTGATTTAATTTTTATTTTTTGTTAAATTAAGATTGTGTTAGATATATCAGATTCATTAACCGAAAAGATGTTAAAGTCGGGCTTTCAATTTGGATATTCAAAAGTAAGCAGACATCCTAAAATGAAGCCCTTTATTTTTGCGTCAAAAATTGGCGTGGAGATTTTTGATTTGGAAAAGATTAAGGCAAAATTGGATGCCGCCAAAAAATTTTTAAGAGAGCTCGGTAAAGAGAAAAAAACGATTATCTTTGTCAGCACAAAAAGAGGAACAGGAAATATTGTGGAGGAATTTGCTCAAGAGATAAATATGCCCTATGTCACGACTCGTTGGATTGGCGGGACGCTTACAAACTTTAACCAGATAAAAAAACAGGTTGATTATCTAAATGAACTTCTTATAAAACGAGAAAATAAGGAGAACGAAAAATACACCAAAAAAGAGAGATTATTAATTGATAGAAAGATTGCCAAAATGGAGAAACTTCTCGCCGGCCTTAAAAATTATCCAGCAAAGCCATCAGCCTTGTTGATAATAGATTCCAAACACGAGGAGGTCGCGGTAAAAGAGGCAAGGCAAGAGGGTATCCCGGTGGTGGCTTTATTAAATAGTGATTGCAATCCGGATTTGGTTGATTACCCTGTGCCTGGAAACGATAGTTCTGTCTCCAGCGTGAGATTCTTTTTAGAAGAGATGGTTAAAGCCTATAAAGAGGGCTTAAAAGACAGTCAAAACTAATGGCTCAATTTTTTTAAAAAAACAATTATTAATTAAATTAATCAGATTATGATAACCACAGAACAAATCAAAGAATTAAGAGAAAAGACAGGCCTTTCTGTGATGGGTTGTAAAAGAGCTTTGGAGAAGTCTGACGGAGACATTGATAAGGCTATAGAGATTTTAAAAGAAGAGGGCGCTTTAATAGCCCAGAAAAAGGCAGAGAGAGAACTCAAGGCCGGTTTGATAGAATCATATATCCATAGCACCAGGAGAATCGGTTCATTAGTGGAGCTTAGGTGCGAGACAGATTTTGTCTCAAGAAATGAAGAGTTTAAAAATTTTGCTCATGATATCGCCATGCATATCGCTGCCCTAGGTCCCGAAAACATTGATGAACTTTTATCTCAACCCTTTATTAAAAATCCCAATATGACCATTGCTGATTATGTTAAAGAAAAGATTCAAAAATTCGGAGAGAATATTGAAATCGGCAAATTTGTAAGGCTTGAGACATAGATTTTTTATGATTGACGGTATCTTTATCTTTCTGGCCTTTATAATCTTTTTCTCTTTTTTGGGAATGGTTTTTCTTTTGTATCGCAAGATGAAAGAGGTAGATTATCTCTCAAGAGAAGAATTATTGTTAAAGATTAAGACAACAAAACCCCTTTCCCAAGATATCTATGATTATATTGTCAATCCGATTTCTGTTTTCTGGCATACAAAATTTTTACCAAAGATTTATAAAGATTTTGAAAAGGCTGTCTCCCGTTTTAGAATCAATATTTTAAAGATAGAGACCTGGCTTTTTAAACTGGCAAACAATATCAGGGGTAAAAGACAGATAAAAAATAATCACCAGTCTGATTACTGGAAGGATGTCGGGGAATTTAAAAACGGAGAGAGAAAAGATGATGGTGGTGCAAATGGGGACAAGACTGATATTTAAAAATAAAGCCACCTTAGCTCAACGGCAGAGCAACGGTTTTGTAAACCGTAGGTTCTCGGTTCGAATCCGAGAGGTGGCTTATGAAAAAACGTATCTATCTAGATCATGCCGCCACGACCTATCTTGATTTGCGTGTCAAAAAGGTAATGGATGATTTTTGGATTAAGAATTTTGGTAACCCCAGTTCTCTTTATAAAGAGGGCCGTCTGGCAAAAAAGGCGATAGAGGAATCGCGTTTAAAAATTGCCAGGTTCATAAACGCCAAGCCGCAGGAAATTATTTTTACCGCCGGGGGCACAGAGAGTGATAATCTGGCGATTTTTGGAGTGGCTAATAATTTTAAAAAGGGTCACATCATCACCACCAAGTTTGAACATCACGCTGTTTTAAATGCCTGTAAAAAATTAGAGGAATTAGGTTTTGAGGTTAGTTATCTTGATGTTGGAGAAAAGGGCATTGTCAGCTTAAAAGATTTTAAAAGGGCGCTAAAAAAAGAGACCGTTTTAGTCTCCATAATGTACGCCAATAACGAGATAGGAACAATTCAACCGATCGCTGAAATTGGCAAAATAATTAAAGACTTTAGGAATTCAAAGACATCGGATTTTAAAACATACCCGCTTTTTCATGTTGATGCCTGTCAGGCTGCCGGTTATCTTGATTTAAATGTGGAGAAATTGGGTGTTGATTTGATGACGGTTAATGGCTCAAAGATTTATGGTCCCAAGGGAATTGGTTTTTTGTATATTAAAAGCGGAGTAAAAATTAGCCCTCTTTTATATGGCGGAGAGCAGGAGAGGGGTTTGCGGCCGGGCACAGAAAATGTTCCGGCGATTGTTGGCCTGGCAAAGGCGTTTGAGTTGGCGCAAAAAGAGAGGGACAAAGAATCAAAAAGACTCACCTCATTAAGAGATTATTTTATCAAAAGACTGACAAAAGAAATTCCCCGTGTCTATCTTAACGGAGACAGTAAAGATCGGCTTCCAAATAATATCAATGTTTCAATTTTGGGAGTGGAGGGAGAATCAGTGGTTTTATATCTTGATGAAAAGGGAGTTAGTTGCTCAACCGGCTCTGCCTGCACATCAGAAAGTTTGGAACCCTCTCATGTGATTATGGCTCTTGGTGGGCCTTATGAATATGGTCATGGTTCTTTGAGATTTACTCTGGGAAAATGTAATAAAAAAAGTGATATTGATTATGTGATGAAGATTTTACCAGATATTGTCAAAAAATTGAGAGCCATATCTGCGGTAAAATGATCTCTTGGTTGTTGCGTTTTTTATATTTGTTATATTTGTTATAATTGTATACACCTAAAAGTTTTAAATAATAATAATATAGATTATGGACGGAGATAATTGGTATTATTCAAATAAGGTAAAAGAACATTTCTTTAAACCCAAAAATTTTGCCATCAAAGAGCCAAAGGAGAACGAGTTTGATGCAATGGGCGAGGTGGGAAATTTTGCCTGCGGGGATATAATGAGAATGTGGATTAAAATTGACCCAAAAACAGATAGAGTTAAGGATTTAAAATGGCAGACATGGGGTTGCGCCACTGCCATTGCCAGCACCTCAGCCTTTTCTGAAATGGTTTTAAAAAATGGGGGGATGAAGATAGAGAATGCCCTAAAAATAAAACCGCAAGATATCGCCAAATACTTGGGCGGCCTGCCGGACAGAAAATTCCATTGTTCGGTTATGGCGGATCTGGCTTTTAAAAAGGCAGTAGAAAATTATCGCCAAGCCAAAAATTTGACACCATCATAAAATTTTTGCTAAAATATTTAAAATATGGATGATCTCAATAAAAATCAATTAATAATGCTTGTTTTGCTTGTTAGTTTTGTCACCTCAGTTGTGACAGGTATTGTCACTGTCAGTCTGGTTGGCGAATCTCCTGCTCCTTTTACCCAAACCATTCAAAGGGTTATAGAGCAAATTAATCCTCTTTCTCAAAACAACCAGGCAAATAATAACCAACAGGCAAACCCACTTTCGGCAGTAAACCCCAGTTACGATTCTGGCGACGAGAGCATTGTAAAATTAGTTAAAAGCGTCTCCAGTAGTGTTGTCAGTGTTGTGGCGACAAAGGATATGCCCATAATAGAACAGTATTATATTAATCCCTTTAAAGATGATCCATTTTGGAATATGCTGCCAGAGGGATTTTTGCCGGATATCCAAATTCCTCAATACCGTCAAAAGGGGACAGAGGAGAAAAAAGTTTCCAGCGGCACCGGATTTTTTATATCCAAAGACGGTCTGCTTTTGACTAATAAGCATGTGGTAGAGGATACCTCTGCCAGTTATTCTATTGTCACAAATGATGGCAGGAAATTAAATGCCAAGGTATTGGCCAGAGATCCCCTTCAGGACCTAGCTGTCTTAAAGGTGGAGGGAGACAATTTTAATCCCATACCGCTTGGCGATTCTGATAAACTTAATGTTGGTCAGACAGTCATAGCCATTGGTAACGCCTTGGGTGAATTTAATAACACAGTCTCCAAGGGGATAATTTCCGGACTTAATCGTACTGTGAGCGCAGCCAGCCCCTCTGGAGTAGAAGAATTAACCAATCTCATTCAGACCGATGCGGCCATTAATCATGGCAATTCCGGTGGTCCTCTTCTTGACCTCTCTGGCCGTGTCATTGGTATAAATGTTGCCATTGCCGAATCTGCCCAGAATATCGGTTTTGCCTTGCCAATTAATATTGCCAAAAGAGATATTAGCGATGCCAAAGAATTTGGGACCATCAAATATCCCTATATCGGGATAAAATACAAAACAGCAGAAAAGGGCGTGGAGATAACAGAGGTAATATCAAACAGCCCGGCATTTAAGGCGGGCTTAAAAACAGGCGATGTCATTGTACAGATTAACGGCAAAGACATAAAAGACAAAAGCGGTTTGGCCAATATCTTAAGCATGCTAAGAGTTGGAGATAAAATTCAGGTTAAGGTTTTAAGAAACGGCAATTACGAAATGAATTTTGAAATCATATTGGAGGAGAGACCGCAAAATATTTAATTTTAAAATAAATTTATGCCACCATTTTCAAATTTTACAATTAAGGCGCAGGAGGCCTTGCGCAGGGCTCACGAGATGGTCATAGAGAGAGGTCAAGATCGCGTAAATAATATGCATCTTTTGGCCGCCTTGACCACACAAGATGATAGTTTGGTAACAGCCATTTTAGAGAGACTGGAAATTGATATTGTCTTTTTGACAGACACAATATTAAATAATCTGGCAGAAAATGACCGCTCTCAGGTTGTTGTTCCCTCATATCAAATTTATATCACTCCGGAACTGGCGCGGGTGTTAGATGTCTCCCAAAAAATTGCCTCCCAGATGAAAGATGATTTTGTCTCAACCGAGCATTTGTTTTTGGCCATTTTAGAGGTGCCCTCTCAGGCAAGGGAGATATTAAATAGATTTAAGATAGAAAAAAATTCTGTTTTGAGAGTTTTAAACGAACTCAAAAAGGGGAATATCAGCGACGTAGAATCAAAAGGTCTTCCAAAAATTTTAGAAAAATATAGCAGAAATCTCACTCAACTTGCCAGAGAAGATAAATTAGATCCGGTCATCGGTAGAGAGGAGGAGATAAGAAGGGTGATGCAAATTTTAAGCAGACGCACAAAAAACAATCCAATTTTAATTGGCGAGGCCGGAGTGGGTAAAACTGCTGTGGTTGAGGGTTTGAGCTGGAGAATCGCGAGAGGCGATGTCCCTGATGGATTAAAGGGTAAGGAAATTATTTCTCTAGATTTGGGTTCTCTGGTTGCCGGCACAAAATACCGTGGAGAGTTTGAGGAGAGATTAAAGGCAGTTGTAAGGGAGATTGAAAGAGCGCAGGGAAGATTTATCATCTTTATAGACGAGATCCACACCCTTGTCGGCGCAGGAGCGGCTGAGGGCGCCATTGATGCCTCCAATCTTTTAAAACCGGCTTTGGCAAGAGGAGAGTTAAGAGCAATTGGCGCCACCACCTTAAAAGAATATCAAAAATATATAGAGAAAGATCCTGCTTTAACGCGCCGTTTCCAACCCGTTTATATTGAGGAACCGTCTATTGAGGATACCATTGCCATCTTAAGGGGGCTAAAGAGGAAATACGAACTTCATCACGGTATTAGAATTACAGATGAGGCCATAAAGGCGGCGGTGCAATTTTCCAGCCGCTATATAACAGATAGATTTTTGCCTGACAAGGCGGTTGATTTAATAGACGAGGCCTGTTCTGCCTTGAGATTGGAATTGGATAGTATGCCCAAGGAACTGGATGTTGTTCATCGTCAGATTGCCAAATTGGAAATAGAAAAAGAGGCGCTCAAAAAAGATGAGAGTCAAAAGGCAAAAAAGAGAATAAAGGAGATAGAAAAAGAAATATCAGAGTTAAAGGAAAAAATTTCTCATCTAGAGATTAAGTGGAAAAGCGAAAAAGAGATAATTGATAATTTAAGCAAGATGAAAAAGGAATTGGAGAATATGCAACTGGAGGCAGATAATGCGGAAAAGATGGCCAATTTCGCCCGGGTGGCGGAATTGAGATATGGTAAAATCCCGGAGTTGGAGAAAAAGATTGCCGCTGAGGAAAAAAGGCTTAAGAGAATGCAGGCCTCAAGACGCATCTTAAAAGAGGAGATTACCGAAGAGGATATTGCGGCCGTTGTCTCTCAATGGACCGGTATCCCCGTTACCAAGATGCTTGAGACAGAGGCAGAAAAACTTTTAAAGATGGAAGAACACTTAAAGGCGAGGGTAAAAGGTCAAGATGAGGCAATAGAGAAGATAAGCAATGCCATCAGACGTTCTCGGGCAGGTATTTCTTACGAAGACAGGCCCATTGGCTCATTTATGTTTTTGGGCCCCACAGGAGTCGGGAAAACAGAGTTGGCAAAGGCCTTGGCAGAGTTTATGTTTAACGACGAAAAGGCCTTGGTGAGACTGGATATGTCTGAGTATATGGAAAAGCATGCCGTCTCCAAAATGATCGGTTCTCCGCCGGGCTATGTTGGTTATGAGGAGGGCGGACAATTGACAGAGATTGTAAGGCACAGGCCGTATTCTTTGATTCTTTTTGACGAGATAGAAAAGGCGCATCCGGAAATCTTTAATATAATGCTTCAGATTTTAGATAACGGCAGGTTAACAGACGCCAAAGGCAGACTGGTTAATTTTAAAAATACCATTTTGATTATGACATCCAATGTCGGTTCTGAATATGTACGCAGGATGGAGACATTAGGATTTAACGGTTCTAGCGATGATAAAAAATTAGAGAAAAAAACAGAGGAAGATTTGCGTAATAAGATAATGGAGGAATTGGAAAATAGATTTAGACCGGAGTTTTTAAATCGTTTAGACGAAATAATTATCTTTAATACTCTAAGCCCCAAAGATATAAAAGAGATTGTAAAAATCCAGGTTGACAAGGTTGCCCAAAAATTATTGACTGAAAAAAATATCGGTTTTGAGGTGACAGAAGAGGCCCTTTCATTTTTGGCAAAAGAGGGGTATAATCCGCATTACGGGGCAAGACCCTTGCGCCGGCTTATCCAAAATAAAATATTAAATAGGGCGGCAGAGTTGATAGTTGGCGGCAAAGTTAGTGCCGGGGATGTGGTTTTTGTAAAGATGAAAGACGACGATATCTTTGTGGAGGTCAAAAAGAAGGGGAAGATAAAAGAGGTAAAAGGTAAAGAGAGGGCGGTTGTAAGTTAAAATAAATAAAGAGTTTATTGCGCAGAAAGAACACCTTTGAAAATTTAAAATAAAATATTGCGCAGGTGGCAGAGCGCCGCCAAAGGCGAGCCTCGCCTCTGGCGGGGTCAATTGCATTAAATGTATTGTGTTTATATACTTTTAAGTGTAAAAGATAAGAAAACCTATATTGGTTATTCTGGTAATCTTAAAAGAAGAATTGATGAACATAAGAAAGGTTTGGTAGAGGCCACTAAAGACAGAAGACCTTTAAAACTTTTATATGTTGGGTGTTTTATAAATGAGCTTGATGCAAAAAACGAGGAGTTGTTTTTAAAATCAGGAAAGGGGAGAGAAAGGTTAAAATTTTTATTAAAGAACACCTTTGAAAATTTAAAATAAAATATTGCGCAGGTGGCAGAGCGCCGCCAAAGGCGAGCCTCGCCTCTGGCGGGGTCAATTGCATTAAATGTATTGTGTTTATATACTTTTAAGTGTAAAAGATAAGAAAACCTATATTGGTTATTCTGGTAATCTTAAAAGAAGAATTGATGAACATAAGAAAGGTTTGGTAGAGGCCACTAAAGACAGAAGACCTTTAAAACTTTTATATGTTGGGTGTTTTATAAATGAGCTTGATGCAAAAAACGAGGAGTTGTTTTTAAAATCAGGAAAGGGGAGAGAAAGGTTAAAATTTTTATTAAAGAACACCTTTGAAAATTTAAAATAAAATATTGCGCAGGTGGCAGAGCGGTCAATTGCACCAGACTGTAAATCTGGCGGCCTTGTGCCTACGGGGGTTCGAATCCCTCCCTGCGCACCAAGAAATATATTAACCTTTGATGACCAATACTTTTTGAGCCTCTTCTTTTTTTATTTAAGATTTTTTCTTGAAAACTTTTATTAATTGAGTTATCATTAAAATATTATATGTCGCAGGATAATTTAATAAGATTACAGTGCAGTAGTTGCAAACGCATTAACTATTGGACTAGAAAAAATAAAAAAAAGGCCGCCGCCTCGGGCAAGGAGAAAAAACTTGAACTTAAAAAATATTGCCGGTGGTGCAAAAAACACACAAGCCATAAAGAGGCAAAGAAATAATAGGTGCGGGTCCATCGGTTAATGGCAAACCACTGGTCTCCAAAACCAGGACTGCAGGTTCGAATCCTGCTGGACCCGTTTTAATTTTTTAAAAAGTTTTTTACTAATTTTTCTGCCTCTTTATAATCTTTTATCCAATGGGCCTGGGGGTTATATTTTTTAAACCAGGTTAGCTGGCGTTTGGCATAGCGCCAGGTATTTGTTTCCATCTGTTTTAATGCCTCTTTTAAAGAAGTTTTACCCTTAAGATAATCAATTATCTCTCTGTATCCAATGGCGTCAAAGGGCTTGCATTTTTCTCCGTATTTTTTAATTAGATTTTTGACCTCATCAACTAACCCGTCTTTTACCATCATCTCAATTCTTCTAACTATTTTTTCTTTTAATATTTCCGGCGGGGGATTAAGACCTATTTCCAAGACATCATATAACGGTTCGCCTCTTTTTCTCTGTTCTGAAAATTTTTTTCCGGAAATTAGAGCAATCTCTAAGGCGCGAATAATCCTTCTGGGATTTTTAGGATCAACAATATAGGCGGCCTCAGGATCAATTTTAATAAGTTTTTTAAAGACAAAATCTAGGCCTTTTTCTTTAATCTCCTTTTCAATCTCTTCTCTTATCTTTTTATTTTCTTTTATTTTTGGGAAATCTAAATTATCTATGATGGCGGAGACATAAAGCCCGGTTCCGCCAACCAAAATCGGCAGTTTACCTCTTTTGATGATATCATCTATGGCTTTGACGGCGTCCTTTTTAAACTGACCGGCAGTATAATCTATGTTTGGCTTTTTAATATCTATGAGATGATGCCTGATTTCTTTCATCTCCTTTTTGGTTGGTTTGGCCGTGCCGATATCCATTTCTTTATAAATCTGGCGTGAGTCGCAGGAGACAATCTCGCCATTAAATTTTTTGGCCAGTTTTAAAGAAAGACCGGTTTTACCGCTTGCCGTTGGCCCGATTATTGCCAAAATCTTATTTAGTTTTTTTGTTGATGAGTTCATCTAATATTTTCCAGCGTCTCTTTTTTTCTTCATTTGAGACATCATCCTTTAATTTTGAAGCCAGGGTATTGGGTCGGGGAGAGTAACGGGAGATAAAGGCCTTATAAAACCCAATCTCCTTTACGAGTTTTACCGTATTTTCAAATTGTTTTTTTGTCTCTCCGGGAAAACCAACTATTATATCTGTGGAAATTTTAACATCGGGGATCTTCTTTCTAATCTTAAAGACCAATTTTTTAAAATGACTTACGGTGTAATTGCGGTTCATCGCCTTTAAAATTTTATTATCTCCGGATTGCACCGGCAGATGAATTTCTCTGGAGACCTTTTTGCATTCCGCAATTGTTTTTATCAGCTCATCGGAAAAATCTTTTGGGTGAGAGGAGATAAAATGTATGGTGAAATCTCCGGCCATTGAATTTATCTTTTTTAAAAGTTTGGGGAAACTCGGTTTATAAGAATTGACGTTTTGGCCCAAAAGCCAGATTTCTCTGTACCCCTTTTTTATAACTTCTCTTATCTCATCTAAAATTTCTTTCATCTTTCTTGATCGCTCTCGGCCACGGGTATAGGGGACGGCGCAATAGGTGCAGAAGTTATTACAGCCGGTCATTATGGGTATTAAAGCGTCTTTAGAACTACTTCTTTGGGGGAGAAGATCAAAATAATCATCAGGATGCCAGATTTGATTTACCATCTTTTTAATTTTTTCTCTGTCATCGGGTAAAAGACAGCCGGTGACCACTAGTTTCTTGTGCGGCCATTTTTTAATTTGACTATAGAGCCGGTTTATTGCTGATTGCCTAACAGAGCAGGCGTTTAAGACAACTAAATCAGCCTTTTCAGGAGAATCTGTTTTTTTATATCCCATAAATTCTAGTTTGGCTGCAATTCTCTCGCCATCGGCAATATTTGCCTGGCAACCGTAGGTGATGATGTGATATGTCTTTTGGGGCATAAATAAAATTTAACAAATATTTGTTTTAAAGACAATAAAAAAAGCGATGTTTTTTAAACATCGCCAAAGAATTCTTTTAGAGGGTCGCCAAATTGAGCTTTAATTTTTTTATATTCTTCTTTCCATTTCGCGTCAAAATTATCCATAAAGAACCTAAGCGGCTTTTTATTTTTAATGGCGTGACAAAGTTCTGTTAATGTGCCCGGGGAGATCCCAAATATCCAAATTTCATCACAAATAGTTATTGCCCTTAGGCAAAATTCCATAGGCGGGGCGGAGCCCAGCCTGCTTTAAAAATTTTCTTACTGAAGTTTTCGCTCGCCCGCCCTTTTGGGGCGGGCTCGCTTTAGAACCTTTTAAAAAAAATTTAATTTTTAAAATTATAAGATAAGTTGACAAAATCTAAATTTTAACATATACTAATATTAACCACTCTAAAAAATTTAGGATGACAAAAATAAGCACCTTAAAAATCAAAAAGAAAAAAGGAGGTGAAAAAGATGGAATCTAAAAATTGGTACTTTAAAGCGGCGAATACTGATCCATTTATTCGGATCAAGGGTAAAACGACAGGGCGAGAATTTTTTCTACGTCAATATACCTACGGCGTTCTCGTTCCCAATCCAAACCATCCTCTTTCAGTGGTTAGTGTTTCAAACAATTCTATCTCAATAGATTTGTGGGTCGGCTGCGCATGGCAGTGCAGGTATTGCCACGTCCAAGGTACTTATCAAGATCTTGTAGATGAAGGAGCTATGCCTAAGAATCCGCGCCGCCGCAATCCGTTTTCGGTGGAACAGATTTTAGACGAACTAATCAAACACCCATTCTTTGTACCAGATAAAACTGTTATCAGTATTGGAACAGCAAGCACTGAGCCCTTTGCACCGGGACCGGTTACTGACAGCACTTTTGAAATAATGGACGCTTTTATCAGACGAGGATTACACAATCCTTTTTGGATCGTTACTAAAGCCGGCATTCCAAAAGAAAGAAAATCTGACTTTGCCAGAATCGTAAAAGCGACTCGTGGACTCATGTTATCACTCTGTTGGGCGGACAATCCCACTACAATCGAGCCGGTTAGAAACAATCGTTTTCGCAACGCGGAAGAAGCAAAAGAAGCCGGAGCGACAATCGCTTGGTATATGCGCCCCATTGTTTCCGAATGGAGTGGTAATCCCGAAAGGATAGAAATGATGATGCTATGGGTTAAGAAACACTACGGACAGGTAATTGACATAATTGTCCCTGGCGGTCTAAGATGGACAGAAGGAATTGAATATGGTTTAACAGAAATTCACAATCTGCCGATGCCCAATATCCCACGTGACGACAATGTGAAGTTTTTACCCCAAAAGCTGATTGATACAATTATCTCTCTGAGTAAAGAATATTTTCCTGGTATCCCCGTCTATTTTAAATCTTCTTGTGCTCTCACGAAAATGCTTAACATTCCAAGTGTCACTTCGGTGCAGGCGTTTGCTCGACAAGCATGTGAAATGTCACTTTGTCCTACTGTTCAGCGACAAATCTGCGCGCAGAGTCCTATCTACCGAATGACTGTTGAACGCGCTCAGCAAGTATTGGACCGACTTGGAATCCCAGCTACCGTTATCAGTTGGGATCTACAGCGCGGCCTTGTGACTCAACCTGAGCTTAACAAATCCACCTATGCCATCAGACAAACTATCTTCAAACATCTAGCGATGGATTAAAGCGGAAAGGTGGTGGTGACGAAAAGAATAGAAACAAACATAAAGGAAATTCAAAACCATCTTTAAATTCGAGGCATGCGAAAAGCGTGTCTCTTTTTTGAATTTTTTAAAAAAATTGTTACAATAATTATAAACAATAATTATAAAATAAGTTTTATGAATACTATAAAAAAAGGAATAATTATTCTTACTTCGACTGGTTTATCTGCTGAACCCGTCAGGCACGCCACGGAGAAATTTTTTGATTCATTACCGTATAAATCAGTTGCTATTGTAACTACAGCAGCTGAAGGTAAAGCGAATAACAAATATTCGAAATTAGCAGAATCTCAATTTAGAGAATTAAGTTTTGATGTCGTTGATTTTATTGACCTAGAAAATAATCCACAAGCTGATTTTACTAAGTATAGCGTCATTTACGTTTGCGGTGGAAACACATTTAAACTGTTAAAGCATGCTCAAAAAGCGAATTTCAAAGACGCGATAATTAAATTATTAGAACGTAACGGCATATATATTGGCGTAAGCGCAGGAGCGATTATACTATCTCCGACAATTAAAATTGCGGCTTCGGTGAGCCCAGAACCAAACGAAGTTGGTATCAGAAATTTAGAAGGGCTTGGTCTAATTAATTTTGAAATCTGCCCTCACTATAATCCAGCTCTCGATAAAGAATTGGTTGTTTATGAAAGAACAACAACAAATAAAGTAATTAGAATTTCAAATTCCCAATCTATAATTATAACTGGCACGGAGCAAAAAATTATAGGATAAAAAAATAAGGCGAAGTATCACGCTTCGCCTCTAGATTATGAAAGAAAATGGAGAATTTTGCTTCGTCCTAGGGTTTCGAAGAGCCAACCAATTTTGGGTCCACGATCTTGTCCGATTGTATATTTATAGACTTCAGCGAAGAGTTCACTAGCATTCACGCCGACACTTTTTGCCGTTTCATGAACGGTATTGTGTATCGTTTGAGCCTCCCAAACTATTTGTTGAAGATTAGATCTAAGAACGTTAAGTGCTGGGCGAAGGTTTGGATTAGCATTGACGACAGGCTCGCCCGGTTCTCGTATCCGAATGCGGTAATGCTCGCCGTAAAGCTCCAACCATCGTCTGATGTATTCCAAATCATTTTGCGTTACCGGAATGCTTGCGTTTTGGTATGCTCGCGATCGTTTCAAAACTTCGAGAACAAATTCCGTTTGAAACTGAGAAAGCTGGGCAACTACTAGCAGGTGGTCGAGTGGATAAGCCACGAGCGATGGCCGAATACCAACGATAGATTCAACAATTGTCGCGTTTTCGGCATAAATACCGCCTCGTTTTATGCTGTCGCGAAAAAGGCGGGCTTCCTCTAATAAAGTGGTTTCTGGATCAAATGGAATAGTTACTCCTGGGTCTCTTCTTGTAAACATCCACCAGATAATTTCCGGTGGATATGCCGTTGTGAGTTGGGTGATAGAAATTGCTTTACCGGATGAAGAATGCATCGCTCCGCGAAACTTGAAATGACCCCAGCCGTAGGGAACTGGTACCGGCGCTTTGATGCCGTAGATTTTTTCAGCGACAACTTGACCAGATTCGTAAGAACCACCTGCTGTGGCATGATCGTGTCCAAACGGCTCGACTATCACGCCCAAGTAAGCCCATCGCATCGGCCAGTCGCATCGCCATATAAGCTTTCCTCCCCCGGTTTGAAGATTAATTTCAAACCTTTCATTACACACATCGCAATGAATCAACAGATTACTACCGCTCATTGCGATAATGTGCGTGCGTTGAAGGGAAAAACATTTTGGACATTCCGCCTGGAATAGCCAAACATTTTTAGTTTTCCGCGGACCTTTCATGACTTCGTTGAGTATTTTTCCAACTTCCTCGCGAGCGACGAGCGTTTTCTCTACAAGATCTGAAAATTTTCCTGAATTGTACATCTCGCTTGAACGGATTATCTCTGGCGTAATTTTAAGTCTAGTAAATCCATCAAGGAGCTCTTGTAGAAAGTGATCGGCGTAGCTTTTATGACAACACCAAGGGTCTGGTATTCTGTACAATGGACAGCCAACCCAGCGACTGTAGTCAGGCGGGAGGAAAGGGTATACCTTCCGCAAAGGATCCATATCATCGGCAAAAGCGATAAACCTTGTCTTGCCACCGTTTCTTTTTACCGCGTGATCGATGAGTGCAGCTGTGATAAATTCACGACAGTGCCCGACGTGAACCGAACTGGACAATGAGATACCAGATCCTATCACAACTACTTCTCCCGGATGCACTCTTTTGAGCGCACGTTGTGCAACAACTTCAGACCAGTGCATTTTATTCACCTCTTTTCAAAATTCTGGTATTTTCTCTAATTTGTTCTTCCGTAGTCATACCGATAACCACGGATGTATTAAGTGGTAGGACCTCCTGTAAAATTTCTTTTGCGGTATAACCCCTTTTAAGAAGTTTTCCTTGACAGAACAGACTGCGAAGTAGAACCTCCTTTTTTAATTGAAGCAATTTTGGCAGCTGATTAAGGATCCAGCGTTCTCGTGGATTAAAAGGGGCTTCTATCACATCAAGATACGGCAGTATCGCATCATCAATGCATGTGTTGAAGCCGTTAGGTAAGGAAATTCCAATTCGTCTTACCAGACCACTTTTTTTTAAATCATCAAGCGCCGCTATGATCTCAATAACATCTAATGACCACAAAGGATGCCAATTATGTAGAAGCACGGTGTCGATGGAATCACGTCGTAATCTTTTCAATGATGATTCTATACTCCGATGGATTGAAGTTGGAGTATAAAAGTTATAAATCGAAGCTAGTACTGGTAAATGCAATGGTGGTTTAGATGTAGCTGGAATTTTAGTTACCACTACTGCTGTTGGTGGCAAACAAGCCCCCAGAATTTCTTCCACTTTTCCATCTCCATATACGGCCGCCGTATCAAAACGGCGTACACCGGCTTGTAGAGCGAAATTCAAAAGCGCTTCTATCTGCGAACGCGATAGCTGTTTGAATTGTCCGCTAAACTGCCAGGTACCCATATAGAGACGCTTAAACCATTCCATCTTTTTCACCTCCTTTTTCCTTTTTGATTTTTAAGGTGCTTATTTTTGTCATCCTAAATTTTTTAGAGTGGTTAATATTAGTATATGTTAAAATTTAGATTTTGTCAACTTATCTTATAATTTTAAAAATTTTTGGTCGGGAATTCCGTCCGAGAGCGAAGAAAATTTAATTTTCTCTAACGAAACAGAGTTTGCATCCGAAACTACGAGTGCCGAAGGAGGGAGTTGAACCCTCATGACCGTAAGGTCACACGATTTTGAGTCGTGCGCGTCTGCCAATTCCGCCACTTCGGCAATGACTAAATTATAATCCACACTTTAATTTTTTCAAGATAAGTTTATAATATAAATATATGCCAGTGCCAAAAAGATACGATACTGTTTTCTGGGTGGAAATTTATAAGATAAAACCCAACCCGATGCAGCCCCGTCGGGATTTTGACGAAGATCGTCTTTTAAACCTTGCAGAATCTATCAAAAGATACGGGGTTTTACAGCCACTCGTTGTCACAAGAAAGGAGGTGGAAACAGAAAAGGGAGTGAGTGTAGAATACGAACTTATTTCCGGTGAGAGAAGATTGAGGGCAGCTCAACTGGCTGGGCTTTATCAGGTACCAGTCATCATCCACGATACAGACGACGATAAAATCAAACTAGAGCTTGCCATCATTGAGAATTTACAGAGAGAGGATCTAAATCCCATTGAGAGGGCCAAGGCCTTTAAGAGATTGATTGATGAATTTAAACTGCGTCATTATGAGGTTGCCTCAAGAATCGGCAAAAGTAGAGAATATGTCACAAATACTTTAAGACTTTTACTTTTACCAGAGGAGATTCAAAATGCGCTTGTTGAGGGGAAAATCAGCGAGGGCCATTGTCGCCCAATTTTGATGCTCTCTCACAGAAAGGAGGAACAGATTAAACTTTACAAACAGATTGTAGAAAATAAGATGAGTGTGAGGCATGCCGAAAGAATTTCTAGAAGCATTGCCGTAGAGAGGGCGCGAAGAACCGATGACTTAATTGATCCCGAGATAAAACTCATAGAGGAAAAATTATCTAAAAAACTGGGGACGCCGGTCAATGTTGAAAAAGAGGGAGATAAGAGAAAAATTCATATAGAATTTTTAAGCAGCGATGATTTACAGGCATTCCTTACTAGATTTATTGAGGATGAGACAAAAGAGATGGGTGAGAGGGAAAAAACCCTTGAGGAGGTTGTTGATTATATGATAAATCACGAGCCCTAATCGTATTTTTATATTTTTTTTCTTAAAAAAGATCTAATCTGTTTTTTGGCCAAAGAGGTTTTGGTGTGGTTTAACCACTCAGGACTGGGTTTTTTGTTTTTTTGGGTTTTTATCTCAACCACATCTCCGTTTTTAAGAACGGTTTCCAAGGAAACAAATTTATTGTTGATGATTGCGCCCATGGCATGATTCCCTATATCTGCATGGACGGCATAGGCAAAATCAATGGCCGTTGCTCCCTCTGGTAAATCTATGACATCTCCTTTGGGTGTAAAACAAAACACCCTGTCATGAAAAAAGTCTATTCTTAAGGCCTCTAAAAAATCTTTTGATTTATGCACATCTTTCTGCCATTCTATTAACTGGTTAACCCACGTCAATTGAGACTGCAGTTTGCCGCCTGTTTTTGGCTTACCTGATTCGTCATAAACCCAGTGGGCGGCGATTCCATATTCCGCCTCCTCATGCATCTCCTCAGTCCTGATCTGAATTTCTGTTATGTTCCCATTATCGGCAAAGACTGTTGTATGTAAACTTTTATAACCATTTGGTTTGGGCATGGCAATATAGTCTTTTATCCTCTGCGGTAGCGGCCTCCATGTTTTATGAATGACCCCAAGCGCCCTGTAACAATCTTCTAAATTTTTTACAATGACCCGGAGGGCAATTAAATCATAAATTTGATTTATGTTCATATTTATCTCTGGTCTTTTTAATTTTTTAAAAAGACTATATAGATGTTTAACCCTGGAATCAATTCTAAAATCTTTGAGGCCATTTTCCTTTAATTTTTCTGATAATTTATATTTTATTTTTATGAGATCTTTTTCTTTTTGAAAGTATTTATTTTTTATCAATTCAATAGTATTTTTATAATCTTCTGGATAGACATAGGGGAAGGCCAGATCCTCAAGTTGTCCCTTTATCTCTCCCATTCCCAATCTATTGGCAATGGGAGCATATACCTCCAGTGTCTCTGTGGCAATTCTTTTTTGTTTTTCCTTTGGCACATATTCTAAAGTCTTCATATTGTGCAATCTGTCAGATAGTTTTATAAGTATAACTCTTATATCTTTGGCCATGGCAAAAAACATCTTTCTTAAGTTTTCCACCTTTTCTTTTTCACCTCTATATTTAATTGTTCCCAGTTTAGTGACACCATCAACCAAAAAGGAGATCTCGCTCCCAAACTCCTTTTTAATTGTCTTCTCGTCAATATCTGTTTTCTCTTTTGTGACGATACAATCCTCCTTTACATCGTGAAGTAGGGCAGCGGCAATGGTTGCGCTATCCAATTTTAAACGCGCCAAAAATTTTGCAGTCTCAAAGGGATGGACAAAATATTCTTCTCCAGAATATCTTAATTGTCCCCTGTGAGCCTTTTGAGCGAAATTAAATGCCTTGGTGATGATATCAATATCTTCTTGTGAGGGATTTTTTAAAAGATTGATGATTTCTTTTACCTCAGGCATAATTATTTAATTTATGTTTGCTTATCGCCCCTATTGTCGTCTTCATTTTGTGTCTCTGGTTTTGTCCAAGAGGCAAAATCGCAATCGGGATATCTGGAGCATCCATAAAAAATCTTTCCTCTTTTTGTCCTTTTTATTATGACCTCGCCCAATTTACATTTTGGGCATCTTATTCCCGTTTTTTCCTCTTTCTGTTTAATGGGTTTTGTGTTTTTACATTCCGGGAATCCGGAACAGGCTAAAAATTTTCCGAATTTGCTTCTTTTTAAAATCATCTTTCTGCCACATTTTTCGCAAATCTCATCTGTCTTTTCTTCAATTTTTATCTTTTCCACCTCCTGATATTTCTTTTCAAGATTTTTATGAAATGGTTCGTAAAAATTTCTAATCATCGGCACTCTCTTTAATTTTCCCTCGGCGATGGCATCAAGTTCATCTTCCATTTTGGCAGTAAACCCTATATCAACTATCTCCGGAAAATGTTTTTCTAAAATGTCGTTTACAATAAGACCGATTTCTGTGGGTATAAATTTTTTCTGCTCGTTTTTTGTGACATAATTTCTTTCCTGGATGGTGGAGATAATGGGCGCATAAGTGGAGGGTCTGCCAATATTATATTCCTCTAACGTCTTTATTAAGCTTGCCTCTGTGTATCTTGGTGGCGGTTCTGTAAAATGCTGAGCGGGAATTAGTTTAACAAGTTCCAACTTTTCTTTTTCTTTAACATCCGGCAAAATAATCTCTTCCGGCGTGCTGTCATAAACCCTTAAAAACCCGTCAAATTTTAATATCTGGCCGCTCGCCTTAAAGATATATTTATCTTTCGCCTCTATCTCTATTGTGGTTGTGTCAAAGATGGCCTCTTTCATCTGGCAGGCAATAAATCTCTTCCAGACTAGCTCATAAAGTTTATATTGTCTATAATCTAATCGGGATTTAATCATCTCGGGAGTGAGCTCTGGGTTGGTTGGCCTTATGGCCTCGTGCGCCTCCTGGGCGGTCTTTGATTTGGTTTTAAAAATTCGCGGGCGTGAGATTGCATATTCTTTCCCAAATCTTTTTTCAATTAATTTTTTTGCCGCCCCCACAGATTCTTTTGAGAGATTTAAAGAATCTGTTCTCATATATGTAATATAGCCGTTTTCATAAAGAAATTGAGCGAGCATCATTGTCTGTTTGGCGGAAAATTTTAATTTATTTGCCGCCTCCTGCTGAAGGGTGCTCGTGATAAATGGCGGCCTTGGGTTTCTTTTTGTCTCTTTTTTTTCTATGTTAGAGACGATGTAATCGGCGCCCTCTAAATCTTTTAAAATACTGTCCGCCTCGTCTTTATTTTTAATTTCTATCTTTTTCTCCGAATCGGACCTTTTTATCCCTGTTAATCTGGCCTCAAATTCTTTATATTTTGTATCTAATTTTTTAAGTATGGCAGAGATGCTCCAATATTCTTCTGGCACAAATTTTTCTATCTCTCGTTCTCTGTCAACAATTAATTTTACGGCCACTGACTGAACTCTTCCTGCAGACAAACCCTTAAAAACCTTTCTCCATAAAAACGGGGAGAGTTCATAACCCACCAGACGATCTAATATTCTTCTGGCCTGTTGCGCCTCAACAAGGTTAAAATCTATATCGCGAGGATTTTTTAACGCCTCCTCAATGGCCCTTTTGGTAATTTCGTGAAAGACAATTCTTTCCACCTTTTTTTTGTTCTGTCCGTATATACCCAGAGTCTCAGCTAGATGCCAGGCAATGGCCTCTCCCTCTCTGTCTTCATCAGTTGCCAAAATTATCTTCTCGGCATCCTCGGTGTCTTTTTTAAGTTTTAAGATTCTTTTTTTGGCCTTCTCCGGTATCACATATTTGGGCTCAAAATTATTTTTTACATCAACGCCCAAAGATGATATTGGCAGATCTCTTACGTGTCCGTAAGATGATTCCACTTTAAATCCCTTTCCCAAAAACTGAGAGATGGTTTTTGCCTTTGTCGGCGACTCCACAATGATTAAATTCATATATAAATAAAGATTAACAAAAACAAATTTTATGTCAAAACTGACGTTCTTTAAATTATTTTATAAATTTCTCCGTCTCTTTCTTTGATAAGGCCGTTGATCTGCATCATTGTCAAAGCGGGATTAATTTCGTAGGCAGACATATCCAATTTTCTTATTAAATCATCTTTTGACATGGGGCAGTCAAGGGCTAAAAGAATTTTCTCCTCAAGGGGAGAGAGGGCAAAAAGTTTTGCATTAGAATCAGAGGAGGTGTTTATATTAAATATCTCTAAAATATCTTCGCTAGAGGTTACGGGCACGGCGCCCATTTTTATAAGTTGATTTGTACCTTTTGAATTTTCATTAAAGATAGAGCCGGGCACTGCCAAGACATCTCTATTAAAATCTAAGGCAAAGCGGGCCGTGATAAGGGCTCCGCTTTTTTCCGGCGCCTCAATGATGAGCACTGCCTTTGACAGGCCGGCAATAATTCTATTTCTCTGCGGAAAGGTGTGAAGACCCGCAGGCATTTTAGGCGGAAATTCAGAGATTAGACAGCCACCGCTCTCTACAATCTTTTTCGCCAGGGGCCTATTGCTATGAGGATGTAAAACAGAAAAATCAAGTCCTGAACCTGGCACGGCTATTGTCTTAAGATTGTTTTCTAGGGCCAGTTTATGGGCGATAGAATCAATGCCAATTGCCAGGCCGCTGATTATTACAAAATTATAGTTTTTTAAACCGGAAATTATTCTCTCGCAAACTTCTTCGCCATAAGAAGAGTATTTTCTTGTTCCCACAATCGCCAGATAAAAAAAATCTTCAGGGGGTAATTCGCCAGAAATCCACAATTTCTCAGGCGGGGAAGGAATTTCCCTTAGCCGCTCGGGAAATCGGCTCGGTTTTAATTCTTTTATCTCCATTGTTTACTATTTTACCATATTTGATAAAATAAAATTATGTTAGATATAAATTTTATAAGAAAGGAGCCAGATGTCTTAAAAGACTCTTTAAAAAAAAGAGGGCTAGATGAACGGGTCATTGATGATATATTAAAAGTTGATGAAAGTAGAAGAAAATTAATTCAGGAAATAGATCTTTTAAGATCAGCTCGTAAGAAAACAAAGGATATCAGAGAGGGGACAGATATTAAGGTAAAAATCAAAGATTTGGAAAGTAAGTTGGCGACACTAGAAAAAGAATTTGAATCTTTGATGATAAAAATCCCGAATATTCTTGCCCCAGATACTCCCATAGGCAAAGACGATAAAGAAAATGTGGTTGTCTCTCAAAATGGCAAATTGCCAGAATTTGATTTTACACCCAAAACCCATATTGAGATCGGAAAAGAATTAGATATTTTAGATTTAGAAAGGGGGGTAAAGGTTGCCGGATTCCGAGGTTATTATCTTAAAAACGAGGGCGCGATGCTGGCACTCTCTCTTATGTTTTATGCCCTAAATAAAATGATTGAAAAGGGATATACTCCTATCATCCCGCCAACCCTTGTTAAAGAATTTGCTTTATTTGGCAGCGGCTATTTTAAAGATCTTAAATACAACCCTAAAACAGACGAAATTTATCAGGTAAACACTGAGGATGAAGAGAAAAGATTTTTGGTTGGAACAGCTGAGCCATCTCTACTTGCTTATTATGCAAATGAAATTTTAGAGGAAAAAGATTTACCAATAAAACTCTGCGGTTTTTCCCAGTGTTATAGAAGCGAAATTGGCAGTTATGGCAAAGACACAAAGGGCATTTACAGAGTTCACGAATTTATGAAGGTTGAGCAGGTTGTTTTGTCTAAAGCTGATATTAAAGAATCAGACAAGCTTCAACAAGAGATGGTCTCTATCACAGAGGAGATACATAGAGATTTGGAGTTGCCATATCGCCTGGTAAGAATTTGTAGCGGGGATTTATCATTGGGGAAATATAAGCAATTTGATTACGAAGTTTGGATGCCAGGGCTAAATCGTTGGGGTGAGACAGGTTCGGCCAGTAATTTTTTAGATTGGCAGGCAAGGAGATTAAATATTAAATATAAAACTGCCTCCGGGGAGAAAAAATATGTCTATATGCTTAATAATACAGCTCTGCCCACCCCCAGGCCCATAATTGCCATCTTGGAAAATTTCCAGCAAAAAGATGGTTCGGTTATCATACCAGAAAAATTACAAAAATATTTTGGCAAGACAAAAATCTCTAAAGAAAAATGAGGAGTCAGAATGATTTATTGAGGTCTTCTAAAAAGATAAAGAGAAAGAGATTAATTAAAAATTTCTTTTTATCTCTTTTTATTATCATAGCCATTTTTTCTCTTTTAATTGCCTTTTTAAACTTGCCCTATTTTAAAATTAAAAAGATTTCTTTAACCGGTAACAAGTTTATAGAGACGGGGCAGGTAATGGATGAGGTGAATTCTTTTTTGTCCCAAAAGAAATTCTTTTTTCTGCCGGAGGATAATATAATCTTTGCCTCTAAAGAAGAATTGGCTCAAAGAATTTTTAAAAAATTTCCACGAATAAAAAACCTCTCTATAAAAAAGAGCATCTTTAACGGATTGAGCATAGAAATTGAGGAGCGACAGCAGGAGGCACTTCTTTGTAATAATAAGAATCCCTCCCAGTGCGCCTTTATAGATAAAGATGGTTATGTTTTTGAATCATCTCCATATTTTTCTGATAATCTTTATTTAAAATTTTTTGATAACCGTAATTCATCTTCTGATCTTTCCTCTTTGGGTTTCCAATTACTATCAGCAGACCAATTTAAAAAATTGATAGAATTTAAAAATGATTTAAGCCAGGAAAAAATAAATATTTTAAAAATTAGCCTGGAGGATGAGGGGGTTTACAGGCTGTCAACCGATGCCGGCTGGCTGATCCTGATTAACGAGAAAAATGACCCCCAAAAAACTTTTGACAATCTAAAGCTGGTTTTAGAAAAGATAGGGGATAAAAAGAATATTTTAGATTATATTGACCTCCGCTTTGGCAACAAGGTTTATTATAAATTTAGATAGAATCAGCTTAAAAATCTACAAATTCAGATATGTTTTTTTGACTTTTCTCTTTTGATTTTGTTATAATGCTCTATTAAATTTTTATGGAAAATCAAGGAATACATATTTCTTTAAGGGCTGAAGAAATTTTTCATTTCGGTAATTTTATTTTTACAAATACTTTGGTTGTTAGTTTTTTGGTTTTGTTTATTTTAGGAACATTTGCTTTTATTTTTAGGAAAAAAATTTTTTTAGTTCCTTCAGGCATTCAAAATTTATTTGAATATATTATTGAAGGAGCATTGGATTTAATGGAAGGAATTTTAGGATCTCGAGCTTTGGCCGAAAAATATTTGCCATTTGTTTTTACTGTTTTTTTATTTGTTTTAGTGTCTAATTGGCTTGGACTTTTACCCGGAGTTGGTTCAATCATTTTAAAATTCCCTCATGAAAGCGCGCCGCTTTTCCGCTCGCCCTCAAGCGATTTAAATTTTACTTTAGGTTTGGCAATCCTGGCGGTTATTTTTGTAAATTTATCTGGAATCATAACCTTGGGATTTTTAAAATACGCAAAAAAATTTATAAATTTTCAAAATCCGATTAAATTTTTCGTTGGAATACTTGAATTAATTTCAGAAATTGCTAAAATGATATCGTTTTCATTTAGATTATTTGGAAACGTTTTTGCCGGCGAGGTTTTATTGACGATTGTTGGATTTTTGGTCCCGTATCTTATTCCCTTACCGTTTTTATTTTTGGAAATTTTTGTCGGTTTTATTCAGGCATTTGTCTTTGCAATGCTTACGCTTGTCTTTATTTCAATTGCAGTTAAAGAAGAGCATTAAAATGATAATTAAAATTAATAAAAGGTCGTAAAAATATCAATAAAAAATTATTAATAATAAATAAAATAAAATTAAAATTATGGAAACAGAGGCAATAAGACTTTTGGCCACAATGGGAACAATTATGATCGGCACCATTGCGCCGGCCATTGCCATTGGCTGGATTGGATCCAAAGCTTCAGATGCAATTGGCCGTAATCCTGAAGCAGCTCCAAAAATCCAAACAGCAATGATTTTGGCAATTGCATTTGCCGAGGCCATTGCAATTTACGCCTTGGTTATCGCTTTGATCATCAAATTCGTCGGATAAAATTAATCAAAATATGGAAGAACTAATTCAAGCCCTAGGTATTGATTGGAAGTTACTAATTGCCCAAGCCTTCAATTTCGCCTTGGTCTTAATTGTCTTGCGTCTTTTTGTCTATGATAAAATACTTAAAGTTTTAAGGGAAAGAAAAAAGAAGATAGAGGATGGCATAATAAAATCAGAAGAGGCTGAAAAAAGATTAAAAGAGATTGAAGGTCTCAAATTAGAAAAGATTAAAGAGGCGGAGAAAGAGGCAAAAGAATTATTTTTAAAGTCAGAGAAAAAGGCGCGCGAGACAGAAGAGCAAATGCTTTTAAGGGCCAAAGAAAAAGAAAGTGAAATTTTGGCCCAAGCTGAGATCATCTCTCAAAATAAAATTAAAGAATCAGAAACTGTAGCTTACCAAAATCTTAAAAATTTACTTAAAGCTTCAATGCTTCAATTATTAAATTTTAAACCCGAAGCTATTGATGAAGTTTTAATTTCCGAAGCAGTAGAATCATTAAAAAAACAAAAAAATGAAATATAATTATAAAATTTATGCAAGAGCCTTAGTTTTTGCATTAGAGGAAGCGCAGAATTTGGCTCAAAAGGAGAAAGTAATAAAAAATTTTCTGTTTTTGGTCCAAAAAAACAAAGACACACGCCAAATTAAAAAAATTATAGATTTTGCCTCAAGGATAATTTATAAAAAAGAGGGCAGGCAAAGAATAATTTTAGAAACAGCCCGACCTCAAAATAATTTAAAAAATCTTTTCCAAAAATTTTTTAATGAAAAAGATATAATTGAAGAAAAAATTAATCCAAATATTTTAGCTGGCTTAAGAATTGTCTTTGATGACGAAAAAGAATTAGATTTTAGTTTTAAAAAGCGTTTAGAATTATTAAACTAATATGTCATTTGATATTATTCAAAAATTAAAAAAGGAAATTGAGGGAATAAAATCCGATGTTCAAATGGAAGAATTTGGAGAAGTTATTGATATTGCTGATGGTATTTGTAAAATTTCAGGACTTTACGGCGCATTAAGTCAGGAAATTTTAGAAATTGAAACTGAAAAAGGCAAAAGAAGAGCTTTGGCTTTAAACTTAGAAGAAGACACCATTGGCGCTTTGGTTATTGATGATTTTACTGATATTAAAACAGGAGATAAAGTAAAAGGTACAAAGCAAATTCTTTCTATTGAAGTTGGAGACGAACTTTTAGGACGAGTGATTGACCCATTAGGAAATCCTTTAGATGGCAAAGGACCAATTTTTAATTCTAATTCCAAAACTAAAAAATATTTTTTAGAAAATAAAGCTCCTGGAGTATTGGATCGCGAATCAGTTAATACACCGCTTCATACAGGGATTAAAGCCATTGATGCTATGATTCCTATTGGACGCGGACAAAGAGAATTAATTATTGGAGATAGACAAACAGGAAAAACAGCAATTGCGCTTGACGCAATTATTAATCAACAATTTGATGCCCAAACACGTAAACCAGTTAAATGTATTTATGTTGCTATTGGGCAAAAAGAATCAAAAATAGCAAAAATAATTCAAACCTTAGAAGATTATGGCGCGTTAAAATATACTGTTGTGGTTGTTGC
>Ga0078972_1000381_pt2 | contig 49168 bp, 47 predicted proteins | sample YelNatPaOPGAMG01_FD_67568 | JGI IMG/M metagenome (GOLD analysis project Ga0078972, IMG submission 67568) | Hot spring thermophilic microbial communities from Obsidian Pool, Yellowstone National Park, USA - OP-RAMG-01 (SPADES assembly) (version 2) | ecosystem: Environmental > Aquatic > Thermal... | reverse complement strand
TGCTGGCGGGGTGACCGTATCTTACTTCGAGAGTGTGCAGAACGATATGAATTTCTACTGGCACCGCGACGAGGTGCTGGAGCGATTGGATCAGAAGATGACCCAGGCCTTCCACGGCGTGTTGGAGATGGCCGAGGGAGAAAAGGTCTTCATGCGCGATGCGGCCTACATGGTGGCGATCACCCGCGTGGTCAAGGCGATGGAACTGAGGGGGTGGATCTGATCGATCCATGCGAATAAATGCGGTTTGGTGAGGAGGGGTGGGCAAAGCCAGCCCCTCCTCTTTGTACTTTCTTCATTGATCAGGGTCGGGATTAAAAATGGGGGTACGAGAAAGTCAGACAAATAAAGGTGTAAATAGGGCGACAAGCGAGATCCGCTCACGCATGGGCCGCATCAGCGCGGCCAATCTAGCGAAAACAACTTTCTCGTTGTATACTTTATTTATTCCACGCAGGGAGGATGACACGCCATGAAAGCGACCGTCTCGCAAGCCAATCTGGCGCACGGGTTGAGCATCGTTTCGCGGGCGGTGGCGCCACGAAGCACGCTGCCTGTCCTGGCGAACGTGCTGATTGCGACCGACGAGGGCCGCTTGCGCCTCTCCGCCACCAACCTTGAACTTGGCATCAGTTGCTGGATCGGTGCGCGCGTCGAAGAGGAAGGCTCCATCACCGTACCGGCGCGCACCTTTACCGATCTGGTCAGCGCTCTGCCGGCCGAGCAGGTCTCCCTGGAGCTGAATGCACGCACCCAGGCCCTGAACGTGCGCTGCGGCACCTCCAACAGCGACATCAAGGGCATCGATGCGCAGGAATTTCCCCCCATCCCGGTGCCTGATCTGAAAGACGGCGTCCAGCTAAAGGTGGATGATTTCAAGGAAATGATCGGGCAGGTGGTCTTCGCCGCCTCGACCGACGACGCCCGACCGGTGCTGGCCGGTGTTCTGCTGACGGTCAAAGACAACCTGATTACCATGGCCGCCACCGACGGCTTCCGCATCTCCGTGCGCACGGCCGAGCTGCCCAACGCGAGCGGCCTTTCCCTGAAGGCCATCATCCCCGCCCGGGCGTTGAGCGAGCTGGCGCGCATTGCCCCAGATGGCGAGGAGACCATCACCATGGTGATGCCCCCCGGCCGCGGTCAGGTCATATTCCACATGAAGGACATCGAGCTGGTCTCGCAGCTCATCGAGGGCAACTTCCCGCCTTATGAACAAATCCTGCCGCGTTCGTTCAAGACCCGCACGGTGCTTTCCACCCAAGCCCTGCTCAAAGCCTGCAAGCAGGTGGAGATTATCGCCCGCGAGGGCACCAACGTCAGCCGGCTCAACATTCTGCCAGGCAATGAGACGCAGCCCGGCCTGGTGGACATCTCCGCCCAATCCGAGGAGACCGGCTCGAGCGAGATCAAGCTGGACGCCAGTGTGGAGGGCGCGCCCTTGCTGATCGCTTTCAACGTGCGCTTCCTGCGGGAGGCGGTCGAAGCCATCAAAACGCCGAATGTGGCGCTGGAAACTACCGCCAATAATGCTCCGGGGGTCATCCGCCCGGTGGGAGAGGATAATTTCGTCCACGTGATCATGCCGATGCACCTGGGTTAAACCGGCGCGTCTTCACAGACCACGGGGATACGCTCTCGCTTCAGTCCTGGGGTTTTGGCAGGTATGGACCGCCCGCCAAAACCCCGGCATATATCTGCATATAGCTGTATGACCGTATGAGCCTGCCGTTTCCCGCCTCTGACCGGTTGCTCACCGTCTATCTGACGCTCAGCCAGTATCCCACCCTGGCCGGGCGCATCCGCGTGCGCATGCGCCATGAGCTGTTCCAGCGCGGGGTGATCACCCCGCAGACCTTCGAGACCGAGGTGCGCGAGAAGGCGGTTCAGTCGCAGTTGCGCGAGGGCGTTCACCACCCGCTCTCTGAGGAAGCCCCCGAGGTGTGGGACATGCGCCTGAACACCATCCGCGATCAGCTCACGGACTTCTATTTCTCCCAGCGCGTGGCCTATGAGGTGCTCGAAGAGATCGTACGCGAGGTGCTGGGTGAGCAGGGTATCAGCTCCGACGAAGCCCTACTGTCGCTCAATCCGGAACTGGCGCCTCAGGATCTGCTCTTCGAGCAAGCCATGACGATCGAGAAGATGCCCTCCGGGAAGCGATCTGCCTTCGAGCCGCGTTTGAGAGAGACCAAGGTGGTGCTGATCCGCACAATGATCAGCGATCAACTGCGCTACATCAACATCGCCAGGGAGTGGTTCACTGCCGCCGATCTGACCGGCATCCGCCTGCGCAAGATGGGTTACGGACGGATTGGCGGCAAGGCGGCTGGCATGCTGCTGGCGGCGCGCATCCTCAACCAGCTTGGCGACGAGAGGCTGCGCGGGAGTCTGGTTGTGCCCGAGTCGTACTTCATTGGCTCGGATATGATGTACAGCTTCATGGCGATCAACAATCTGGTGCACTGGAATGATCAGAAGTACAAGCCCGAAGAGCAGATGCGCGCGGAGTATCCGCAGATCTTAGAGGATTTCATACGGGGGGATTTCCCGCCTGACCTGGTGGAAAAGCTGCAGACATTGCTGGCCAACGTCGGCCGCCGGCCGATCATCGTGCGCTCCTCCAGCCTGTTGGAGGACAATTTCGGCACCTCATTCGCCGGAAAATACGAAAGTTATTTTTGCCCGAACCAGGGAACGCCCCAGGAGAACCTGGATGCGCTGGCCGAAGCCATCGCGCGCATCTACGCCAGCACGCTGAACCCGAATGCGCTGCTCTACCGTCGCTCGAAGGGCCTGCAGGACTACGACGAGCGCATGGCCATCCTGATTCAGGTGGTGGAAGGGCAGCAGTTTGGGCGCTACTTTCTGCCAGACGCGGCCGGGGTGGCCTTCAGCCGCAACCTGTACCGCTGGTCGCCGCAAATCCGTCTGGAGGATGGCTTTCTGCGCCTGGTGTGGGGGCTTGGCACCCGTGCGGTCGACCGCGTGGGCAACGATTATCCCCGGCTGGTGGCGCTCAGCCACCCGACCCTCAATCCTTCCTCTTCGACCAAACTGATCCGCCGTTACTCGCAACAGTATGTGGATCTGATCGATCTGGAAGGCAACGCATTCAAGACGCTGCCGGTAAGCGAGGTGCTGGACGCGCACTACCCGCCGCTGCGTTTCCTGGCGCAGGTGGAGCAGGAGGGATATTTCAGCTCACTGCGCAGCAGCCTTGGCAACGGGGACAAGTCTAATCTGGTGATCACCTTCGATGGTCTGCTGCGGCGAACTCCCTTTGCCGCGCGCATGCGCGAAATCCTGCACATTTTAGAGGAACATTACCAGGCTCCGGTGGACTTGGAGTTTACCGTCCAGGTGGTCGAACCACTCTCTGCCCACCCGGAGGTGCGCATCGCCATCCTGCAATGCCGGCCGCAGAGTTATTTGCGGGAGAAAGAGGCGGCCAGCGTACCGGCAGCGGTGGCGGCGGAAAATGTGGTCTTCTCGAGTCATTTCATGGTGCCCGAAGGCCTGGTCGAGAACATTCATTACGTGGTCTTTGTGCCTCCGGAGGCTTACTTTGCCCTGCCCACCGCCGATGCGCGCAATCAGCTCGGGCGCGCCATCGGCCAGTTGAACAATGCTCTGGCCGGGAAGCGCTTCATCTGTGTGGGCCCTGGCCGCTGGGGCACCTCCAACCCGGACCTGGGGGTGCACATCAATTACGCCGATATCTACAACGCTCGCGCGCTGATCGAACTGGCCGGACAGGGCGCCATCTACGAGCCCGAACCCTCATTGGGAACACACTTCTTCCAGGACCTGATCGAAGCCGAGATCTACCCGTTAGCGGTGCTGCTCAATGAACCCGAGACAGCCTTCAACCGGGATTTCTTTTACCAAACTCCCAACCACGTGAACGAATTTCTGCCGGGGGGTGTGGGGTTTGGCGACGTGTTGCGCCTGATCCGGGTGGAAGATTACCGTCCAGGTCACCATCTGGAGCTGGTGATGAACGCGGTGGAGAATCAGGCGGTGGCTTATCTGGCGCCGGATGAACCGCCGGCGCCGCCTCCTGCGCCGATTCCGCGCGTGCCGCTGCCGCACACCAAGCTGGACGGGTATTGATCAGGATTGCGACGCTCGATCATCGGGCAGGCCCGTCCCATCCCGCAGGGAAGCCGCCCGGGGGAAGGGACTTGCCGAAATAATAAAGATAATATTATATACATAATATTAGTATAATATATAATATTTAATATATTCGGACAAATCAGATGTGCGATTTCAAGTTTAGTCATCCCCCAAAGAGCACATTTCTCTACTGCTCTCCCTTTTCACAAACCCATGATAAGTAAGATCACCAATAAACCCATTTCGGGTTTGGGATCGCGCAGCATCGCGCAGGTTGAGGGCTTGGGGTCAAGGCTATTATAGGAACGTATGCTGTATTTCAGGCATTGTCCGCCTCCGGCGGTTCAGAGCTGAGGGCGCGGCGTTTTTCAGCGCGGATGAGCGCCAATAAGATGGCCAGGCTGGACAACCCAAAGATAGCGATGATCCCCTCGATGGGCCACGGGCTCCAGCCAATCCCGCTCAGATACACCGCCCAAAAGTCAACCAGCGCGTGCCACAGGACGGCGGCCAGGTACCAAAGCGCATTGCGGCGCACGAAGGCCTGCAGCACCATCACGCTGAGGGTAATCTGGAGCGCCAGAGCCGAGGCGCGCTCGACCGCACCCGCCAGGGGGATGTGCCAGGGCTGGGCCAGCGCCGCCTGGAGGCGCGAGCCTGTCAACGCGTCGAAGGTCGACGGATGTAGGGTATAGATGACCAGGGCGATGAAGGTGGACAGGGCTGTCAGGCCGACCAAAGCGGCGCTCTCAAGACCGCCGTGGCCGATACCCAGGGAGACGCCGGCGCGCCAGGTGCGGGCGCGATGACCAAGGGCCCAGTAAGCGATGACGCGCGCGGTTTCCTCGAACAGGCCGGCCAGCAACCCTAGCAAGGTGGCATTAAAGACCAGGCGGTAGGCGGGCGGAGGAGCAGGCAAGGCGCCCTGAGTGAACTGGGAGGTCAGCCAGTTGAGGAAAGGAATATGCAGCACCTGAGAGCCGGCGAAAGCCAGCGCGCCCACGGCGATGATCTTCCAGGAGCCGGCGTGACGGCGCACGAACCAGAAGGCCAGCAGGATGGGAAAGGCGATATCGAACAGGATGGCGATGGGGAATGTGTACAGCAAAGAAACCTCCGTGTTACGGATTTTGGAATGTTTCACGTGAAACGCAGGTTATCGTGGCATGATCACGTTTCACGTGAAACATGAATTCAGCCCACATGATTCACAGACATCGTCCTTCACCCGTTTTTGGACAGCCTGCATCTCCCAGAGCGGCATGGTGCGTGAAACTACAGCCGCAATGCCAGGAATTAAACCGACCGATTTGGTCATTCGCTGCGCGGGCTGACCTCCCTTTTCGTCTGTTCCATGCCCAAAGAAATCAATCCGCTCAGGCCGCCCAAATTCATTGCGTCCACCGCGCTGCTGGGCGCGATCACCAGTGCGCCTTTCTCCTTGAGGCCCTCGAAGAGTATGTTCATGGCGCGCAGATGGAGGGCGGTGGGATTGTCTCGTCAGGACTCGGCTGCCTGGGCGAAGCGGTTGAGATCTGTTTTTCGGATTCGCCCAGGATGACGCGCGCCTGGCGCTCGCGTTCGGCTTGAGCCTGGCGGCTCATGGCGTCTTCCAGGCCCTGGGGGATGACCGCGGCGCGGATCTCGACCGATCGGACGGTGATACCCCACGGTATGGTGCGTTCAGCGATGATCTCCCGCAAGGCAGTCTGGGCGGCCCAGGCGATGGCCGCGCGGTGATTCTCCACCTCCAGGGCGGCCTTTTCAGCATCCCAGACCACCCAGAAGATCACGGCGTCCACATCGACTGGAACGGTGTCCTTCGTAAGCGTTTTCTCTGCGGAGAAGGGAGCGACCATGACGCAGTGGTCGATCCGAGCGGCCTGGCTAACGATCAGCGGCAGCGCCCGGAGGTTACTCATCGTCTTCCCCATCATCCACAGCGGGGTTGCGGTCGCGCAGGTGCCGTTCGACCGCCAGACGCACTTCGTCAGGAGAAAAACCCAGGCGGGCCGCGCCGCGCAGGAATCGGTGCGTCAACGCCTCCATGGCTTGCTGACGCAGATGCTCGCTGACCTCAGGGGTGGGCGCCTCGAGGATGTAAGTCCCGCGCCCTTGTTGGGTGGAGATCAGCCCGGCTTCGTCTAAAAGACGGTAAGCCCGCGCCACGGTGTTGAAATTCACTCGCAGGTCGGTGGCTAACTGGCGCACGGTGGGGAGCTGATCGCCTGGCCGCAGTTCTCCCGCGAGGACCCGCCGCTTGATCTGATCCATGATCTGGACGTAAATGGGTATGCCCGAGCGAAAATCCAGATCGATCCTTATCGCCATCACCCAAGCCTTGACTGTATCATTGTAGCATTGTATAATTGTATCATTGATGAAATTGTATAATATCCTGAGGGGTTTGTCAAGGGTCAACTGTATCAATGTACAATTGTATCATTGTATAGCAGCGGACTGGCCTTTCGTACAGATCCGAAGCAGCTCGATCGCGATACAATGAACATCGAGGAATGAAAATATGATTCACACCGAGGGGCTAACCAAGCAATTCACGACCAAAAACAAGGCGGTCATCACCGCGGTTGAAGATCTCAACCTGGACGTGGCCGAGGGCGAGGTGTTCGGCTTTTTGGGGCCGAACGGGGCCGGCAAAACCACCACCGTGCGGATGCTCACCACCCTGATCGCGCCCACACGCGGGCGGGCCACGGTCAACGGCTTCGAGCTCGGCCGCCAGAACCAGGACATCCGCCGCAGCGTCGGCATTCTGACCGAGACACCTGGCATGTACGACCGACTATCGGCCGAGAAGAATCTAACCATCTATGCGCGGCTGTATGGGGTGGCAGACGTGCAGGGCCAGGTGAGCAAATACCTGCGCATGCTCGGTTTGTGGGAGCGGCGCTACGACGAAGTGGGCAGCTTTTCGAAGGGCATGCGCCAGAAGCTGGCCATCGCCCGCGCGCTGCTGCACGAGCCGCGCGTGCTCTTCCTGGACGAGCCGACCAGCGCCCTGGACCCGGAAGCGGCCAAGCTGGTGCGCGACTTCATCGAAGAGCTCAAGGCCGAGGGACGCACCATTTTCCTGTGCACACACAACCTGGACGAAGCCGACCGACTGTGCACGCGCATCGCCATCTTCAAGACGCGCGCCATCACGATTGATACTCCCGAGAAGCTGCGCGAACGGCTATTCGGGCGGCAGGCAGTCTTTCACCTCAAGCGGCTGGAGCCGGCTTGGGTCGACGAGGTCCGCCGGCTGCCGTTCGTAAAGGACGTTCAGGCGCTCGACACCCGCCTGCTGGTGCGCCTGACCGATCCAGAGGAGCAGAACCCGGCTATCGTGCGCAAACTGGTCGAGGCGGGCGCCGACATTCAATTCGTCGGCGAGTTGCGCCACTCGCTGGAGGATGTCTACCTGCAATGGATCAACGAGGACGCCGGAAAGAGGTCATCATGATCGAACGAATTCGCACCATCATCGATAAAGAGTGGGCCGAGGTATTCAAGAACCGCATGGTGCTGTTCACCGTTGTACTGCTGCCGCTGCTGTTCACCCTTCTCCCCCTGGTCATGCTGTACGCCACACGGCCCACGCCGGGCGCACAAGGCTCCGCCACCGACATCCCGCTGCAGTTCCTTCAGTACTGCAGCGGCGTCTCGGCAGCCGAATGTGTGCAGATTTATCTGATCAACACCTTCATGGCGCTCTTCATGATCATGCCGCTGGCCATTCCAACGGCCATCGCCGCGTACAGCGTGGTAGGCGAGAAGACCACGCGCAGCCTGGAGCCGCTGCTGGCAACGCCCATCACCACCACCGAGCTGCTGGCCGGCAAGGGGCTGGCGGCGGTAATCCCAGCCGTCGGAGCTACCTGGGCGGGCTTTTTCATCTTCGTAGCCGCCAGCCCGCTGGTGGGAGCTTCGGCGGGGGTAATGAAGTACATCCTCAGCCCGACTTGGCTGGTAGCCGTGCTGGTGGTTGGTCCGCTGGCGGCCGTGCTGGCCACCCAGTTCACCCTGATCGTCTCTTCGCGGGTAAACGATCCACGCGCGGCCGAGCAGATTTCGATGATCATCATCGTGCCGCTGCTGGGGCTGATCTTTTCCCAGGTCGCCGGGTTAATCGTGATCAATCCGAGATTAATGTGGATTGTCGCGCTGGTGCTGGTAGGTCTGGACGTGGTCCTGATCAATCTGGGTGCGCGCCTGTTCCAGCGTGAGACGATCCTGACGAAGTGGAAATGAAGGTCAAAATGGGCGAGGGATTCTTGAAACGACTGGCGGGGAAGATTCCTCCGGTTCTCCTGGCGCTGGGCTTAGCGGCCTTGCTGGCCGTTCCGGCTCTGGCGCAAGGCAACTTCGGCTTCACCGTGCGCAAACAGTTAGGCTTCAACAACGGCAGCCAGATCCGCGGTGTCTTTTCGATCCAGACATACAATAACCCACCCGATCTGGTCTCGGTCACATACCTGCTCGACGGTCAGCCACTGGGGACGGCGACCGCTGCGCCGTTCAAGATCACCTTTGACACGCGCAGCTACGCAGAGGGCTGGCACGAGTTGAGCGCTATCGGCAGGACCGGCGCCGGGGATGCAGTCAACGCGCCAGCGCAGCGCTTTCAGTTCGTCAGTGCCGCGGAGCAAAATCGGTTCATGATGATGATCATCGTGCCTATCTTTGGCGGGATTGCGCTGGTGTTTCTGCTGGTGGTGGGCATCCAAGTGCTGGTCAGCCGGCGCTCGAAGGGCGCGGCACTCCCGTTGGGCGCGCCGCGCACCTATGGGCTCAAGGGCGGGGCGATCTGCCCGCGTTGCAAGCGCCCGTTCGGGCTGCACGTCTGGTCGCTCAATCTGGTGACCGGTTGTCTGGATCGCTGCGATCACTGCGGACGGGTGGGTTTCTTCCGCAGGGCCAGCCGCCAGGCGCTGGCCGCCGCCGAGCAAGCCGAGTTGGCCATGGCGCAGCCCGCCGCGCCGATCCACGAGCCGAGTGAGGAAGAGAAGCTCCGGGAGCAGATCGAGCAGTCGAAGTATTTGGATATGTGAGCGGGCGTGACGGGCGCTCATGGCGTTAATCTTGTTCGTAAGCCCGGCGCAAACCGGCGATGTCGATCTTCTTCATCTGCAGCATGGCCTGGTTCACCCTCTGCGCCTTGCGGGCATCCATGTCTTGGAGCATCTCTATCAAGATTGCCGGAACGATCTGCCAGGAGAGGCCGTATTGGTCCTTCAGCCAGCCGCAGGGACCCTCTTCCCCGCCGGCAGTGAGCCTCTGCCATAACCGATCGACTTCTTCCTGGTTTTCACAACTCACAAACAGCGATAAGCCTTCTGTGAATGCCCATTTATGATCCAGACCGCCGTCCATGGCCATGAAAGCCTGCCCATGGAGTGAGAATTCGCCATGCATGACCGTCCCTTCGAGTTCTCCGCTCCCGGGCGGGAAGCGCTGCACAGACAGAATGCGGGAGTCATCGAACAGGGAGACATACTGGTTCATGGCCTCTGCGGCTTTGCCATGTTGGGGGCCTACAAACGTCAAAAATGGGGTGATTTTTTGAGTGTAACGGCCGGAGAGGTTGAGCTGCCAGTTTACGCCAAAGCGGTCCTTGACCCAGGCGAACTTGTCGCTGAAAGGGTATCGGTTCAGCTCCATTAACACTTCGCCGCCGTCAGAGAAATTCAGATAGAGCCGATCGATTTCCTCTTCTGTGTCGCAGCCCACGAAGAAGGAAATGGCGGGGGTGATGGTGAACTCAGGGCCGCCGTTCAGCGCGATGAATTCCTGGTCCGCTAACCGAAAGGACACGGTCATTACCGATCCGGACGGCCCCGGGCCGGCGTCGCTGTAGTGAGTCGTATTTATGACCCTGGAATTCTTGAAGAGCGAGACATAGCGGTTTGCCGCTTCTGCGGCCTGATGGTCGAACCACAGGAAGGGGACGATTTTTTGCATGACATCCTCCAAAGGATGGGCCTTGGTGAAGCACCCCAAGAATAATTAGCACAGACGTTCTAAATATACTTTGGTTTACCCGGAATGTCAAGTATTAAACCGGATTAGAAAAGAGCAACGATTCTATGGGCAGGGTGTGCAGCATAGTCCGAGATGGGTTGAAACTTACGGTCAGAGATGGCCGCGCCACGGAATGGTCTTATTCCCCCAAATTCGGTAAAAATACCCATACTGTTTGTCCGCTTTCGATTCGCACCTGTATCTTACCTTCCCCGCCTCAGCGTGGTAGAATCAAAATGGAAATGTAAGGAGTTATCGCGGGAGGTTGCAATGGAGCAGCAAGTGGCAACTTTTGCCGTCAAAAAGGGCCTCGCACAGATGCTCAAAGGCGGCGTTATTATGGACGTGGTCACGCCCGAACACGCCCGCATCGCCGAAGATGCCGGCGCGGTGGCAGTGATGGCTCTCGAGCGCGTCCCGGCCGACATCCGCGCCCAAGGCGGCGTCGCCCGCATGAGCGATCCGGAATTGATCCTCAAGATCATGGACGCGGTCAGCATCCCGGTTATGGCGAAGTGCCGCATCGGACATTTCGTCGAGGCGCAGATTCTGGAAGCCATCGGCGTGGATTACATCGACGAGTCCGAGGTTTTGACCCCGGCGGACGAGGAGCACCACATCAATAAACACGCTTTCAAGGTGCCCTTTGTGTGCGGGTGCCGCAACCTGGGTGAGGCGCTGCGGCGCATCGGCGAGGGCGCGGCCATGATCCGCACCAAAGGAGAGGCCGGCACCGGAGATGTGGTGGAGGCGGTGCGCCACGCTCGCGCGGTGTTGGGCGAGATCCGCCGCCTGCAGAACATGGCCGAGGAAGAACTGATGGCCTATTCCAAAGAGATTGGTGCGCCTTACGAGCTGGTATTGGAGACGCGCAAGCTCGGCCGCCTGCCGGTGGTCAATTTCGCTGCCGGCGGGATCGCAACCCCGGCCGACGCAGCTCTGATGATGCAACTCGGCATGGACGGCGTGTTTGTCGGTTCGGGCATCTTTAAATCAGGCGACCCGGCGCGTCGCGCAGCGGCCATCGTCAAGGCCACCACGCACTACAACGAACCAGCCATCCTGGCCGAAGTCAGCCGTAATCTTGGCGAGCCGATGGTCGGCCGACAGATTTCGGCTATTCCAAAAGAGGAATTGATCGCTGGCCGCGGTTGGTAAGCTTGAGCTATGAGGATCGGCGTTTTAGCTCTACAGGGCGACTTTATCGAGCACCTGGCAATGTTGCGGCGCATTGGCGTGGAGGCGCGGGAAGTGCGCCTGCCCGAGCAGTTGGATGGTCTCGACGGGCTGATCATCCCTGGCGGCGAATCCACCACCATCGGCAAACTGGCCACCGATTTTGGACTGATCGAGCCGCTGCGTGATTTTGGCCAGAGGAAGGCCATTTGGGGCACCTGCGCGGGGGCCATCTTCCTTTCAAAGGATGCCCGGCGCCATCAGCCCCTGCTTGGTATCATGGACATCACCGTGGAGCGCAATGCCTTCGGGCGCCAGATCGCCAGTTTCGAGACCGACCTGGAGGTGCCTGCATTGAGCGCGATTGGCGACGGGCGGCGGCCCTTCCACGCCGTCTTCATCCGCGCGCCGCTGATCGAGAAGGTCTTTGGGGAAGCGGAAGCGCTGGCCCGGCTCGAAGATGGACGCGTAGTGGCAGCCCGGCAGGGCCGGCTGCTGGCGACCTCCTTTCACCCCGAGCTCACCAGCGACGACCGTTTCCACCGTTACTTCCTGGAGTTGGCCAGATAAACGTCCATTCGCTGGGCTGGCAAGACTTGCCCACCCTTTACCGCTACCGGAGACAGGTGCTTCCACTGGACAGCATCCTGTTCCTTACGCGCGGCGAGACGCTGGGCGCGGGTTCTCTGCTCTCGCACCTGAACCCGGTCAACGCCACGTACACGGGCGTGTGCGTCCCTGAAGACGGTCTGCCGACCTTTTTAGGGCAAATCCGCTACCCGCTGGGCTCGCGCTCGGCCCACCTGGTGTACCTGGCCCCCAGGAGCGCGCAGGAATCACCCGAGCTTCCGTTGTTGATCGAGCATCTCACCACTCAGGCCGGCTACTGGGGGGCCTACCACCTGCTGGCGGAAGTGGAGGAGCATTCCGGCGCCTTCTCTGCGCTGCGGCAGGCGGCCTTCTCCATTTACGCCTGGCAGCGCATCTGGAAGCACAGCGGAGAGGGGGATGAAACCCCCGAGGGCAACTGGCGGCCAGCCAACCCGCTTGACAGCGTGGCGGTCGGTTCGCTGTACCAGTCGGTGGTGCCGGGCCTGGTGCAGCCCGTCGAGGCGCTGACCAGCTCGCGCCTGCGTGGGTTGGTCTGCCGGCGTCAGGGCGAGCTGCTGGCCTACGCCGACCTGGTTTACGGACCGCGCGGCATCTGGGTGCAGCCTTTCATCCACCCCACCACGCCGGACGCGGCGGGCTTGCTGGTCGATTTGCTGCGCGCGGTGCCGCACAGGCGCGGCCGACCGGTCTATCTGTGCGTGCGCTCGTATCAGGCCTGGCTGGAATCGGCCCTCGAGGAGCTGGACCTGGAAGTGGGCCCGCGCCAGGCGGTGTTGGTCAAACACCTGGCGGTGACCAAGCGCGCTGTTCAACCGCTGCGCGTACCAGCGCTGGAAAATGGGCATGCCGAGCCCACCGCGCCGCTGGTGCACGTGAAATCGACCAAAAGCGATGGGCCGGCCTGATGACCGGCCCTTTTCAAAGAGCGGCTTTACCATCGATGGAAGACTCATTATAATTTAAGAAAGAGCATTTAAGTAAGGAAGAGTAAGATTGTAGTTTATGACACAACGTAGAATAACAGACGACCTGCATGCACTTTTGGGGGTGTTACCTCCCAGAGTTGTGGAGGCGGTCAACCGAGTCAATAACAGCGATAACCTGCTTGAAATCATCCTCGACCTGGGGCGCCAGCCCACGGCCCGCTTCGTCGACAGTGAGGTGGTGCTCTGCGAGGAGGAAGTCACCCGGGCTGATATCGACTACCTGATCGAACGCATCGGCGAGTTCGATGCGGACAACCGCGCCGGCCTGGAGCGCACCCTGCACCGTATCTCGGCCATCCGCAACCGCCACGGCCATATTGTTGGGCTGACCTGCCGGGTTGGGCGCGCGGTTTATGGCACCATCGATATCATCCAGGACCTGATCGAATCGGGCAAGAGCCTGCTGCTGCTGGGCCGGCCAGGCATCGGTAAGACGACGATGCTGCGCGAAGCCGCCCGCATCCTGGCCGAGACCAAACGGGTGATCATCGTGGACACCTCGAACGAGATCGGCGGCGATGGAGACGTACCCCATCCAGCGGTGGGCAAGGCGCGGCGTATGCAGGTGGCCACGCCTTCCCTGCAGCACGAGGTGATGATCGAGGCGGTGGAAAACCACAACCCTGAGGTGATCGTGATCGACGAGATCGGCCGCGAGCTGGAGGCCGCTGCCGCGCGCACCATCGCCGAGCGCGGGGTGCAACTGATCGGCACCGCCCATGGCAACAGCCTGGAGAATCTGCTGCTCAACCCGACCCTCTCGGACCTGGTGGGCGGAATCGAATCGGTCACCCTGTCAGACGAAGAGGCCCGCAGGCGAGGCACGCAGAAGACCGTGCTGGAGCGCCGCGCGCCGCCCACGTTCGACGTGCTGATCGAGATCCAGGAGCGCGATCGGCTGGCCGTTCACCCGGATGTGGCCGCGGCGGTCGACGCGCTGGTACGCGGCTATCCGCTCCAGCCGGAGATCCGCTACCGCGACGAGAACAATCAGATTCACATCGAGAAGCCCAGCCAGCCGTACGCCCTGCGACCGGCCGTACAGGGAGCGCGGCGCAACGGCGGGAGCGAGCTGCCCTTCAGTCAGCGCGGGGTTTATAGCCCGGCGGCGAGGCAGAACGCCGCCCGGGTCGAGACTACCCCGAGCGCGTCCTCGGCCAATGGCGAAGTCTCACTCCAGCCAGTGCGCATCTATCCATACGGTGTGGCCCGCAACCGGCTGATGCAGGCCGCCAAGCGGTTGGGCGTACCCGCTCTGGTGATGCGCGACATCGCCGATGCGCAGGTATTGATCACCCTGCGGGCTTATTACCGCAGCCGTCAGCAGACTATCCTGGATGCCGAGCAGCGCGGCATGCCCATTTACGTGCTGCGCTCTAACACCGTCAACCAGATGGAGCAGTTCCTGGCTGACCTGTTCAACCTGCCAGAGGAAAGTTCCCCGCAGGGGAATTGGGAGGATTACACCCTGCAGACACAGGCCGCCATTGACGCCGTGTTGAACGGCGAGCGCTTCTTCGATCTGCCGCCAGCTTCGGCCGCCATCCGCCGCATGCAGCACGAGATGGCCCGTCAGGCGCAGTTGATCTCCCACTCGTACGGCAAAGAGCCCAATCGACGGGTAAGAATCTATCGGGATTGATCATGTTCATCACCCTTGAAGGCTCGGAGGGCAGCGGCAAGACCTCGCAAATGGAGCCCCTGGTCGAGCACCTGCGCCGGGCGGGTTATGACGTGGTCGCCACGCGCGAGCCAGGCGGCACCTCGATTGGCGACCAGATTCGCGAGGTGCTGCTCACCCGTCTGGAGAACACGGCCATGCAGCAGCGCACCGAGATCCTGCTATTCCAGGCGGCGCGCGCCCAACTGGTGGATGAGGTTATCCGTCCTGCTCTGGCGGCCGGCAAGGTGGTCGTCTCGGACCGTTACGCCGATTCGACCCTGGCGTACCAGGGCTATGGCTACCAGCGCGATCTGCAGGAGCTGCGCCGGATCGTGGATTTCGCCACCGGCGGTCTGAAACCCGACCTGACCCTCCTGTTCGACGTGGACGTGGAGGTGGGGCTGCGCCGCCGCCGCACCGCCAGCGAGTGGAATCGTATGGACGCTTATGATCTGGAGTTCTACCGGCGGGTGCGCCAGGGCTATCTCGAGATGGCGCGCGAAGAGCCGCAGCGCTGGGTCATCATCGAAGCGAACCGCCCGCCCGAGCTGGTGCAGGCCGATATGCTGCGGGCCGTTTCGCAACGTCTGAACATAAAGATAGCCACTCAGAAATCCTAAATATCGAAGGTGATCGAATGCGCAAACTGTGGATTTCCATCGCCCTGCTGGCCGGCCTCGCCTTTTCCGCCTGCCAGGCGGCAAGCCCCAGGCCGACGGCGCCGCCCACGCCTCAACCTACGGGAACGCAGGCGAAAAACGCGGCAGGCTGCACGGTGGTCAGCATTCTGCCCACCCCTGGCCCTACCGAGGCGTCCCTTTTCCCGCCGGTCGGTGCCAGCGATTGGGTCAGCGGCGCGACAAACCCGAGAGTCACTTTCCTCGAATATAGCGATTTTCAGTGACCATACTGCGCGCAGCTTGCGCCCGTGTTGGCGCAACTCACCAAGGAATATCCACAGGATGTGCGCGTCGTCTTCCGGTATTTCCCGATCAGCAGCCATGATAAGGCGGTGATCGCCGCTCAGGCGGCCGAAGCCGCCGGACTGCAGAAAAAGTTCTGGGAAATGCACAACCTGCTGTTCGCCAAACAGCAGGACTGGGCAGGCCAGACTCCTGATCAGTTCGAGACTTGGGTGATCCAGCAGGCCGCCGGTTTGGGACTGGATGAGAAGAAATTCGCGGCCGATCTGAAGAGCGAAACCGTGGCCGCCAAAATTAAAAATGCGCAGCAGGAAGCCGAGCGCATCGGCCTGCCCGGCACGCCCTTTGTGCTGATCAACGGCAAGATCTACCAGGGCCCGCGCGACCTGCAAAGTCTGGATGCCATCGTCAAGCTGACCAGCCTGCAGGAACGGCAGTTCACCGAATGCCCGCCGATGAGCATCGATCCTCACAAGCAGTATCTGGCCACGCTCGAGACCGATAAGGGTGACGTGGTTCTGCAGCTCTATCCCGATAAGGCGCCCATGGCGGTGAACAGCTTCGTCTTCCTGGCCCGTCACGGCTGGTTCGACGGGGTCCCCTTTCATCGCGTTCTGCCCGGCTTCGTGGCCCAGACGGGCGATCCTTCCGGCACCGGTTACGGTGGGCCGGGATACGCCTTCAGCAACGAGATTGACCCCAGCCTGAAATTCGACCGTGAAGGCGTGGTGGGCATGGCCAACGCCGGCGCGGATTCGAACGGAAGCCAGTTTTTCATCACCTACGGCCCAGCGCCTGACCTGAACGGCAAGTACACCATCTTCGGCCAGGTGGTGCAGGGCATGGACGTGCTGCAGAAGCTGACTCCCCGCAATCCTGACCAGGGCGGCGAGCTGCCCCCTGGCGATAAAATCCTCAAGGTGACCATCGCCGAAAAGTAACTCATGGATAACCGCACCGCTACGACGATCCATTGGCCGAGCATCGTGCAGTTCCTGCTCAGCCTGGCCGCCGTCCTGCTGCTGCTCGGCGGGGCGGGTGTTGTGGGTCTGTTCTGGCTGGCGGGAGCCGTCAGCGGCAGCGCCTCGGCCGGCATGCTCGGTCTGGCGGGCGTGCTCGCCGTCCTTGGCGTGCTGTGTTTCCCCTCCGCATGGCTGGCCTTGCTGCGCCTGCTGAACCGACCGCAGCCGGAATGGCTGGCTCACGTTCCCGACTGGCGCACGGCCAGCCTGATCGCCGCCATCGTCTGGCCGGCCACCCTGTTGTTCGGCAGCCTGGCAGCAGGCGATCCACGCCTGGCGAGCTGGGTGCTCCCGGCCGCGGACATCCTGGCGGTGGGCGTACCGATCTTCTGGCTGGTTTCCATTGGGATGCGCGATCTTTCTCCCGGCTCGGGGCAGAGGGCCTGGGGCGCGCTGGGCTTCAGCCTGGCAGTCACGCCCTTGCTGGCGGCGGCAGCCGAGATTTTGCTGGTCGTGCTGGCAGGTTTGGGCATCGCCGTTTATCTGACCTCGCGACCAGACCTGGCGGACGAGCTCAACCGCCTGGCGCAGCGCCTGGCAAACGCTCAAGCCGACCCGGAAGCGCTTCAGCGCATCCTGGCGCCCATCCTGCAGCAGCCCGGTGCGGTGTTTGCCGTTGTCGCCCTCGCCGCAGGCGGAATACCGCTCATCGAAGAGCTGCTCAAACCCCTGCCGTTGTGGCTGCTGGCGCGTAAAGGTCTGCGCCCAGAACAGGGTTTCAGCCTCGGGCTGATCTGCGGGGGCGGTTTTGCGCTGGTGGAGAGCCTGACCGCCATCGTCCAATCCAATGGGGAGATGTGGGCCGGACTGGCGGCGGCCCGGGCGGGAACTGCCCTGCTGCACGTCACCACAGCGGGTATAATTGGCTGGGCGCTGGCCAGGACCTGGAGCGATGGCTATTTTATGCGCGCTGTGCTGGCTTACCTGGCGGCAGTAGCGCTGCACGGCCTGTGGAATCTGGTCAGCTTATCGATAGGCCTGGCGCCGTTTCTGCCTGTGCGCAGCGTCAGCCTGCCGGCAGGGTTGCAAGCTGGTTGGTTGGCTCCTGCGCTGCTGGTCATTCTGACGGTAGTTTTACTGGTGATCCTGATCGGTCTGAACCGCAGCCTCAGCCTGCGGGCGGCAGAAGAATTGCCTGCAGCAGTCCCTGCGGATGACCGAAACGGCTCGATTGAATAAAAAAGAATGATGAAGGAATCCGATGGGACTGATTACGTATTTCGTTGACCTGTTTTTACATCTGGATAAACACCTGAGTGTGCTGATCACTCAGGTGGGGGGCTGGACGTACGCGCTCATCTTCCTGGTGATCTTTATCGAGACCGGGTTGGTGGTGACCCCCTTCCTGCCGGGCGACTCGCTGCTCTTCGCCGCCGGCACCCTGGCTGCGCTGGACAGCACGCCCCTGCACATTCTGCCTCTATGGCTGCTGGTGGCGGGCGCGGCAGTGTTGGGCGATACGGCCAATTACTGGATCGGACACGCCATCGGCCCGCGGGTGTTCACCGATAATATTCGCTTTCTAAAGCGCGAGTACCTGGAGCGCACCCACACATTTTACGAGAAACACGGTGGCATCACCATTTTCCTGGCGCGCTTCATCCCGATCATCCGCACGTTTGCCCCTTTCGTGGCGGGGGTGGGCGAGATGTCGTATGGGAAGTTCATCAGTTACAACGTCTTTGGCGGCATCATTTGGACGGCGCTATTTACTTTTGGGGGATATTTCTTCGGCAACCTGTCGTTCGTCAAGCGGAACTTCTCGTTCGTAATCGTCGCCATCATTCTGATCTCGGTTATGCCGGCGGTGATCGAATATTTGCGCGGCCGTCGCCGGCCTTCGCCCGAGGTTGAATGAAAGGCTGAACGGCCAGATGAAGTGCGCGAAACGATGATGAACACCTCCGGAAGCAGCAACCATTCGAATGTGCAGGCGCTCACCCTGGCGAGGCGAGCCGCATCGCAGCGCGAGGCGCTGAGGGTGATTATCCAGTTTCTGGTCCACACGCTGGTAGACGTCGAGTATGTGGGTCTGGAAAACGTACCACCCGAGGGCCAGGCGGTGATCCTGGCGACCAATCACATGAGCCGGGCGGACATCCCCATCCTGTTCGTCATCCCCCATCGCCATGACGTGACCGCGCTAGTGACGAACAAATACAAGAAATACCCCATTTTCTATTGGATTCTGCGCGCCGCGCAAATTATCTGGATAGATCGAGACATTGCCGACTTCGCCGCCATGCGCGCCGCGCTGGAAGCGCTGCGCACCAAGGGGGTGGCGTTGGGCATCGCTCCCGAAGGTACGCGCAGCTCAGTGGGCCGCCTGCTGGAAGGAAAGCCGGGTGTGGTCTTTTTGGCGGAGCGCGCGCGCGTGCCGATCGTGCCGGTGGCCATCGCCGGTTCTGAGAAAGTCTTCCGTATGCTCGGGCGTCTGCGCCGCCCGCACGTCACTGTGCGCTTCGGCAGGCCGTTCTCCCTGCCGCCGCTGGACCGGGCCAACCGCGACGAGTGGCAGAAGAGCTGCATCGATGAAATCATGTGTCGCATCGCCGCCATGCTGCCGGAGGAGTACCGCGGCTTTTACGCCCATCACCCGCGCGTGCAGGAGCTCCTGGCGGAGATGTAAGCGCGCCGTTTATTCTTTTCAGTCTGGAAATCAAATCGGGTTGAGATGTGACCTCTGATCAGGCCTGGCCGATTGATCGCATCGCGCGGTTTGCCGCATTCTTCAGCCTGGTCGTTTTCACGTTGGCTCTGGGCCTCTTCGCTTATGCGGGCACTTATGCGCGCTATTGGGCCGACGATTACTGCTACTCGGGCGTGGTCCGGCAGATGGGCCTGCTGCGCGGTGTGGTGGATTGGTATTCCACCTCCGGCAACCGGGTTTCGGCAGTCTTTGCGGTGGCTTTGAGCGACCTGTTCGGGCAGGTCGGCATCCGCTTCCTGCCCATGGCGATTCTCGCCCTTTGGGCCGGCGCGTGGCTCTTTTTTCTCTGGAAGCTCACCGGACGGCTGAATTGGACGCCGGCACGCACCCTCTGGCTCGGCCTGCTGGCGGTGGTCCTGGTGTTCTTCGCTGCCCTGCTCGCCCCCGACCGGCTGCAGACGCTCTACTGGCGCATGGGGACATTTCATTACACCCTACCGCTGCCGCTGTTATTGGTCAATTTGGGGCTGCTGGTCTCCTTCTGGCGGCGCCCTGTTCGCCCAGGGTGGGCCGGCCCGCTGAGCGGTGGCCTGGCGCTCTTTGCCGCCGGCCTCTCGGAGACGTTCGTAGCGCTGCAAACCGTGCTCCTGCTGGCCATGCTGGCTGCCGCATTGCTCTTCGCCCGCCACGCCTGGCAGCGCGGCTCCACCCCTCGTCTGTTGGCCTGGCCGCTGGCCGGTTCGCTGGGGATGATGGTCCTCATGCTGCTTTCGCCGGGCAACGCCTTCCGCCAGGCGGTTTTGCCGCCGCCGGCAAACCTTTTCGAGATTGTGCCGGTCTCGCTGCGCTATGGCTGGGATTTCATCTACCAGACGCTGCGCGGCGCGCCTACCCCTTTCCTGGTCTACGTGCTCCTGGTCGGGTTGATTGCTCTGCTGGCCTACCGCGACCGCGCTTCCCGGCTCTCCGTGCGCGAAGCGCTGGTCGGAGTATTTGTCTCGCTCCTGGCCGTCTACGCGCTGGTGGTGTGCTCGTTCGCGCCCAGCGCCTACGCTGGCCTGCAATACCCCGCGGGGCGGGCGCAGATGCCGGCTGCCTTTGTCTTGCTGGCTGGGCTGGGGGCCACCGCCTTTTTTGCCGCCGATTTGCTGCGCCGGGCGTTCCCTCTTCAACGCAAAGCATGGGCGGGGTACGCGGCGGTTGCGCTGCTGCTGGCGGCCAGCCTGTATCCCTTCCGCGCGGCGACGGTAGTTAACCGGGATTTGGCCCAGCTCTCGGTGCGCGCGGGGCGCTGGGACGCGCGCAATGCGCAGATCCTCACAGCGGCGGCTGACGGCCAACAGGATATTCAAGTGCGCCAGATCGACGTGGTCCAGGGGCTGGAGGACATCGGCCCGGATGCGGATTACTGGGTCAACCGCTGCGCGGCGCTGTATTACGGCGTGCGCTCGATCACGGCGAAGCCGTGAGGGAACTTGCGTATCGAGGATCGCGATCTGGGTCTGAAGCTACAGCCCGTAGGGGATGAGGGCATCCTGCCCAACGTCGCCAATGGGGCAGGGCTCACCGTTTCCAACCAGCGGGTTCAGGTACAGGCTGGCAGTGTGGTCGCCGCGGAGATCGGGAGCGGGTTCCGATCAGGTCAGCAAGCGGCTGGCATCCAGCCGCCTCACCCGGTCGGCGGACAATAAAGTCTACCTGGTCTCCCTTCCTCTTGGCCCCTGGTGGGATGGAACGATAGGGCTGAGTGAAAGACTCCGGCTAAGCGCAGAGCGGTCCCCTGCTTCTTCCCTTCCAGAAGATCTTTTTGTTTCCAGGTAAAGCTGAGACGGGCATCGATTGTGCCGTATGATACAATAGCCTTCTTTCCTGGAGGATCGCCGTGCACCGTCTAACCCTGCTCTACCGCGAGTTCCCGCAAAAATTCTGGATCGTCGTGCTGGTCTCTTTCATCGACCGCGTCGGCGGAACCCTGCTGTTCCCCTTCTTCTCGCTTTACATCACCCAACGCTTCCACGTCGGCATGACCCAGGCGGGGGTGGTGCTCGGGTTGTTCTCCATCTTCGGCCTGCTGGGCGGCGTGATCGGTGGCGCGCTCACCGACAAGTTCGGCCGGCGTAAACTAATTCTCTTCGGCCTGGTCTTCAGCGCGGTCAGCACCCTCTCCCTCGGTCTGGTCAACCGCTACAGCGTGCTGATTCCCCTGGCGGTGGTCATCGGCCTGCTCTCGGACATCGCCAGCCCGGCTCACGGCGCGATGGTGGCCGACCTCCTGCCAGAAAGGCAGCGCCAGGAAGGTTTCGGCATCCTACGCGTGGCTGGCAACATGGCCTGGATCATCGGTCCAAGCGTGGGCGGATTCGTCGCCAATCGCTCCTTCTTCGCCCTGTTCGTGATCGATGCGGTGATCAGTTGCCTGGTGGCTTTCCTCTTCTACCGGCTCATGCCCGAGACCAAACCGCAGGCGCTGGCGGGAAAGGAAGCGGAGAGCGTGAGTTCTACCTTCAAAGGTTACGGCCTGGTGCTGCGCGACGCCGCCTTTGTGGCTTTCCTGGTGGCCGGCGTGCTGATGGGCACCGTCTACACTCAAATGTACAGCTCGCTGTCCATTTACCTGCGCGATGTACACGGCATCCAGCCGCAGGGTTACGGCTTCCTGCTGACCGTCAGCGCGATCACTGTGATCCTATTCCAGTTCTCGGTGACGCGCCTCATCAAGCGGCGGCCGCCGTTCCTGATGATGGCCCTCGGCACGCTGTTCTACATGCTCGGCTTCGGTATGTTCGGCTTTGTTTCGCTCTACGGGTGGTTCATGCTGGCGATGGTGGTCATCACAGCCGGTGAGATGATCGTCGTGCCGACCTCTCAGACCATCGTGGCCAATTTCGCGCCTGAGGATATGCGCGGCCGCTACATGGCGGCCTTCGGACTGATGTGGGCGCTGCCGGCCGCTATCGGCCCTGGGGCGGCCGGGGTGATCCTGGACAACTTCAACCCGAACCTGCTGTGGTACCTCGGCGGAGCGCTGTGCGCCGTAGCCGCTGTGGGTTTCTACCTGCTGCACCTGCGCCTTGGCGCGCGTAAGCAGTTTGCCGCTGCCGCGGTTGACTGAGTCGGGTTTACTTCACCACCCCGTGCTGCACCGCCACGATCTCGGCCATGATAGCCAGGGCGATCTCTTCAGGCGTTTCCGCGCCCAGTTTCAGCCCGATTGGCCCATGCAGACGGGCCAGCTCCGCCTCGCCGAGACCCGCCTCAAGCAGGCGCTGGCGGCGCTTCGCCTGGGTGGTCTGGCTGCCCAGCGCGCCGATGTAAAACGCCGGGCTGCGCAGGGCGATCAACAAGGCCGGGTCGTCGATCTTGGGATCGTGGGTCAGCATGGCCAAGGCCGTGCGCTCATGGATGGTGATCTGCTGGAAGGCTTCCTGCGGCCAGGCCTGGATGAGGCGGTCCACGCGCGGGAAGCGCTCGGCGCTGGCGAATGCGCTGCGTGGGTCGATAACGATGGTGCGGAAGCCCAGGGTGCGGGCGATGTCCGTCAGGGCGATGGCGCTGTGCACCCCACCCACCACGATCAGCGCGGGCGGCGGGTTAACCGCCTCGATGAACACCTCCAGCGGTTCCCCCTTTTGGGTTTGCAGCGCGATCACCTGCGAACGACCCTCGAGAAGCGCCGCGCGGGCCTTTTCCACGACGGTTTCATCCAGCCCGGGATGGAGGCTGCCGGCTGCGCGGGCGCCCTCGGCCACCAGCATCTCGCGCCCTGCCAGGCCGGCCGGTCCGCGCACAACCGTAGCAACGGCGAACGGCCGCTCGTTTGCCAGCGCCTGACGGAGGTGATCGAAAAAATCCCTGTTCAGGGCCTGGACGAATACGTCGATCTGCCCGCCGCAGGCCAGGCCGACTTCCCAGGCGGTTTCATCGGCCACGCCAAAGTGCAGGAATTGCGGCTGCCGGCTCTCGAGCGACTCCACGCCAGCCTGGAAAACCGCGCCCTCCACACAGCCGCCGCTCACCGAGCCGACGATCTTGCCGTCGGCGGTGAAGGCCATCTTTGCGCCCACCCCACGCGGTGAGGAGCCCCACGTGCGGACCACCGTGGCCAGCGCCACCCGTTCTCCTTTTTCGATCCAGTTCTCCAGCTCAGGCAGAATATCTCTCATTCGTGCTCCTAAGAGGATCATCAGGGTTCTGGCGATGCGGTATACGGCCACCGCTGGGATGTACCAAACGCCTGGCCAGGATCGTGCACCGGCGGAAAATCTTCGCCGCACCGCGGAACCATCCGCCTGCCGCGCACTCGGATGCGCAGGCCTCAGGGCGGTGTGCATGCCCATTTTATCATCTCTTTCTTTTTCTGACGCTTTTGATGCACGCCTGAGCGAATGGGCATGCTGTTTGCGGACATCGTTTTCGGCCCTTCTGCTCCCGCGGTCAATTTGCTCACAGACCTTTATGATCCTTCGCCGTCGCCCCTGGTCAGGATGTTGACCCTGTTATCAAAGTAATTCCCGGGAACGGGTTATCTCTCCCGAAATATCCTGCTATACTGAAGAAATCCGATTAACCCGGAAGCGGGCGGCTAATGGGTTGAGCCCACCTTCACAGAATTGTATTGGAGATAGGCAATTGAGTTGAACTGAATGGAACGGCTGCAAGGTGGTACGCTGGCAAAATATATGGGTTGATGTGGAGGCGCAGGGTTAGCCCAGCAAATGGATCACGCTGGGCGCATTGCGTGGGTTGAAGCGCAGCGACCAGGGTTGACCGCAGATTGAGGAACATTCCACTTAAAAGATATAAAGGAGAACTGTCTGAAATGTCTCGATTGATACCTGCCGCCGAACGCATCACCAGGGCGCGCGCTCTGATTCAAAAAGCGCGCGAACTGACCGCCCCGTCCGAGCCCGGTTCGGTTTACTTCTCTTATGTGGCGCAGGTGAAAGACCTGCTGCGCCAGGCGCGCGACCTGATCAAATTCATCCCCAATATGCCCAGCGCGACGCCCGAGATGAAGCAGGCAGTGGCCGATCTGCTCAAAGAAGCCGAGGAGGCCGAGAAGGAGATTCTGCGCCGTTAGCTGCACGCGCGGCGATGTGCGCCTCGATTTTCGCGGGGCGATCAATGTGTTCCCGCTCATCCGACGGCCGGATGGATTCTGGCCGCGGATTGAGCTGGGCGCTGGAGAGCCGCAGGTTCTGGTCCAGGGCGGGTGGCTCGAACGCATGAAGATTGAGGATCGCGATACGGGCAACAGCATGGCGTGCGAAAAAGTGCTGCGCCCCAGCGCGCAGATCGACATCCCGGCATTGAAGGGATATCGCCTGGCCGTCGGCCGCCGGACGCGCGAGATTGCCGCCAGGCTCCAGCCAGCCGAGCTGAAGCGCAAGGTCGCCCCCTCGCGGCTGGAGCAGGTGCGGGCTGAGGGGGCAGTGGTCGAGGCGGCGGGCGATGTACTGGGTTAATGGGGCATTCTCAAGATCAGCGGACTGCTGCTCATGCCGCCTACCCGACACAACTTCATTCATCTACATGAAGGGCTGCGGGTGAAGAGCAGGTTAAAGGCGGGTTGACAACACGTCGCTAGTCGCCGACGGTGGAAATCGGACGTTCCGGATCGGCCTGAACGAATGTGCCGTCGCGCAGATCCTTCAAGGCCTGTTGGATTTCCTCGAATGTGTTCATCACAAACGGGCCGTATGGATAAATTGGCTCTTTGAACGGCGCTCCGGCCATCAGCATGAAGCGCACGGTTGAGCCCGGGCCGGCCTGGGCGCGCAACCGATCGCCGTCCTCGAAGATCAGCATGTGCACCGCCCGGATGAATTCGCCATACCCGCTTTCATCCAGGCCAAACAACCCCTCGCCCGCGAAAACGTAGGCGATCACGGTGTGCCCCCGGCTGATGGGCAGGGTGATCTTGGCGCCAGGCTCGAGGGTCACGTCCATGTAGAGTGGATGGGCGGCGATCTCGGTCACCGGCCCCTGGATGCCGCCGTACTCCCCCGCCACCAGGCGCACTGTGACGCCGTCCTGGTCTACGGCAGGGATGTCGTCGGCGGTCAGGCCGCGATAGCGCGGGCGGGACATTTTCTGCGCGGCGGGCAGGTTGACCCATAGCTGGAAACCGTCGACCCTCCCGGTGGGGCTGGGACGGGGCATCTCCTCGTGCAGGATGCCGCGCCCGCTGGTCATCCACTGCACGTCGCCGGGGCCGATCACGCCCATATTTCCCAGGCTGTCGCGGTGGCGCACGTTGCCCTCGATCATGTAGGTCACGGTTTCGATGCCGCGGTGCGGATGGGTGGGGAAGCCCCACACCGGCGCGTCTTGCGGGTCGTTAAAAGCAAAGTGATCGAACAACAGGAAGGGATCGAAGGGATTGGCCCGGCTGGGACCAAAAGAGCGGCGCAACAGCACCCCGGCGCCCTCGATCACAAACTGCGGCTCAATGATCTGTTTTACCTTGCGGAAATCAGCAGTCATGCTCTATTAAACCAATAATGATTTGATATATCTTAATTATAACAGACCTGTCAAACAGCCCAGGCTCGCTCTAATGATCACCCGGCAAGACCTCCACGGGGCAGTCGTACAGGCGTTCCTGCACAGGCATTTTCTCGGCGCCAATGATCTCGAATTCGGCGCTCAGGCGGATGTCCTCCGATGAGCTGCCGACCATCACGCTGATTTTCCCCGGTTCGAGCACCAGCTTCAGGTCTTCGTCGTAAAACGCCAGAAGATTGATGGGCAGGTGAAAAACCACCCTCCGCTTCTCACCTGGTTCAAGGTTGAGGCGCACAAAACCTTTAAGCTCTTTCACAGGCCGCGGGATGGTGGCGAATTCGTCCCGTACATAAAGCTGGACCACTTCATCCCCCGCCCTTGGACCGCTGTTGGCGACGGACAGGCTCACGTCGATGGATTCGCCCCGGGTTGCACATGCCCGGCTCAGACGAAGGTCGGAATAGGCGAAGGTCGTGTAGCTCAAACCATGCCCGAAAGAGTACAGCGGAGTCACCTTTTCTGAGACGTAATCGACATACCATTGAGAGCGCATGCCCGAGGGTTTGTGGCTGTAATGGATCGGGATCTGACCGACGGAGCGGGGGAAGGTGATGGGCAGCTTTCCGCCGGGGCAGGCATCCCCAAACAAGACATCGGCAACGGCGTTCCCGCCTTCCTCGCCGGGCAGCCAGGCTTCCAGCATTGATTAAAAAAGCCAGCCCTTCCCAGGACTGGCTTTATGTTTAGCGTTTCATCATTTATTGTAAGATGATTGTGGCATCCGCTGGCATACCGGGTTTCAGGTCGTGGTTTGGGTTGGGGATGGTGATTTCTACTTTGTAGACGGTAGTGCTGCGGCTGTCCACGGTCTGGACGTTGCGCGGGGTGAATTCGGCTTGGTTAGCGATATAGGTCACCGTTCCGGAGAAGATCCTGCCGGGGAATGAGTCTACGGAAACATTAGCCTTCATTCCAAGCTTGATCTGACCATACTGATTCTCAGGGATGTAGACATCCAGAGTGACTTTATCCAGGTCGCCGATCTCAACGACAGTGGCGCCTGCGCCGGCAACTTCACCGGCGTTCATTGGGATATCCAATACTGTGCCGGAAGCAGGTGAGGTGACTGTGGCTTTGGCAAGCTGGGTGTTTGCCATCTCGAGCGAAGCCTGAGCCTGGGCAAGCGCTGCTTTGGCTGCGGTTACGCCATCCGTTGCCTGATCGAGCGTAGCCTTGGCCGCAATGACTTGTAGTGATTGATCACCAGTCTGAAGTTTGTCGAGTGCCAGCTTGGCATTGTTCAGCCTGTCCTGGGCTACCGCAACATCGGCGCGGGCTTCAAGCACACGTGTGGCTTCCTCTGAATTTAGCATTTGATTGTATGCGTTCTGGGCTGATTCCAATTCAGAGGTTGCCAGGTCCAATTCTTTTTGAGCGGAATTCTGGATTTCGCTGGAGTTATTCGCTGAAACGGTGTCGTTTTTTGTGGTATTGGCGATATTGTAAGCTTGAATGGCTTTGTCCAGGCGCTGCTCGGCAGCAACAAAGTCCTGATTGCTGGCGTCCTTTAGAACGCTATTTAATTTGTCGGTCATGGTATTCAAATTGGTCTGCGCCTCAGCGACCAGTGCTTGAAGCGCCGCTATCTGCTCGCTGATGCTGAAGTACCAGCCTGGTAATGTAACGTAATTCGGCGGAGCGGTTTTCCAGTTCGCGAGATTGGTGTTCTGACCCTGCTGGCGGGCTGCCTGCGAAGCCAGATCGAATTGCGCCTGTGCTTCGTTCTGTTTACTTTGTGCAAGATTCAGGTTGGCTTGCGCCACCTGCACCGCTGCATTGGCTTGATCGACCTGATCCTTCAGGATATCCGTGTCAAGAACAAACAGCACATCGCCAGCCTTGACAAGATCGCCTTTTGATACTTTGATCTGGGCGATCTTGCCACTGATCTCGGGTGCTACCTGGATGGTGGTAACAGTGATAGTGCCCGAAGCCTGCAAAGTGCCGGCTGAGCTGCTGCTCAAGCCACTACAGGCACTTAGAAATACGGCGACGACCAGTAGAAGTGAAGATGCCCAACGTTTGATAGTCATGGTGTTCTCCTATCAATTAATCTTGAGTTCTATTCTTTCTGACCCGAGGTTGCCCGGATGGTCGAGATAAATACATCTTCCAAAGTGGGGATGATCCATTCCAAACTTTCAACATCGATCCCTTCTTCCAGAAGGAGTTTTTTAACCGGTTGGCTGAATTTCTTGGCATCCGGAACAACAACGTGGATCTGCGCCCCGTAGAGTGCCACTTCTTCCAGAGGCAGTTTATTGGCCAATTGTGCTTCTTTCAACACGCGCACGGCCTGATCGGGGTTGGGAGTGTTAATTTCGAGCACATTTCCGCGCATGTAGTGTTGCTTAAGCTCATCGGGGGTTCCCAGGGCAACCAGACGTCCCCGACTGATAAACCCCACCCGCTGGCAAAGCTCAGCCTCGTCCATGTAATGGGTGGTTACCAGCACCGTGGTGCCTTTCTTGGCCATGGCGTAGATCAACCCCCAGAATTCACGCCGACTGATAGGGTCCACGCCGGCAGTGGGCTCGTCCAGAAATATCACCTTGGGATTGTGAACGATGGCGCAGCCTAGTGCTAGACGCTGTTTCCAGCCGCCGGACAAATTGGCGGTCAGCGTGTTCTCGCGGCCTTCCAGACCAGCCATGCGGATGATCTCAGCCTCGCGACGAGCCAATTCGTCACGTTTCAATCCGTAAACCCGACCATAAAATCGAATGTTTTCCCTGGCAGTCAGATCGTTGTAAAGAGTGAAAAGTTGTGACATGTAGCCTACATGCGCTTGCATGGGTTTGGTTTGAGTGACCGGGTCATAGCCCAGCACCCTTACCTTACCAGCGCTTGGCTTAAGCAATCCTAACAACATGCGGATGGTGGTGGTCTTGCCGGCTCCATTGGGACCCAGCCAACCGAACACCTCTCCGGGATGAATATTGAAACTGACATGGTCCACGGCGGTATAATCGCCGAACCGTTTGGTCAGACCCTCGGCTACAACTGGATCGGCTTCATCGGGATCAATGGGCCGGGTGCGTAAAATTCGCTTTTCGATCATTTTTTCTCTGCGGCCTCCTGCTGTGTGATCAGGCTGATGAAGGCTTCTTCCATCCGGGGTTCGATCACCCGCATTCCACTCCACTCGATCCCGTGGGCGCGCAGGGCTTTTTCGATTTGTGGTTGACGGCGCTCGATGTCGTCAACGAAGAGGTGCAGCAAAGCGCCGTAGGTCTGCACTTCCTGTACGCCCGGCATACCAGTTACTAGGTCGCGGGCCGGTACAAATTTCGATGGCTTGAATTCCAACAGATGCCCGGGCACCATCTTCTTGATAGCGGCGGGGGTGTCATTGGCGATCAAGCGTCCCTTGTAGATCAAGCCTACCCGGTTGCAGCGTTCTGCCTCATCCATGTAAGGCGTGCAAACAAAGATGGTCATGTTCTTTTCAGCGCGCAGGTTACCCAACAGGTTCCAGAACTCGCGCCGGCTGACAGGATCTACGCCCAGCGTGGGCTCATCCAGCAGTACCACCTGGGGTTGGTGTACCAGGCTGCATGCCAGTGCCAGTTTTTTCTTCATACCTCCCGAAAGGTGACCGGCAAGGCGGGTGGTAAATTCAGTCAACCCGGCGAATTCGAGCAGCTCGTCGATGTTGCGCTTTTGTTCTTTGGCGGGGATGCCATGCAGGTCGGCAAAGAAGCGCAAGTTCTCCATGACGGTCAGGTCGGCGGGCAAAGCGAACTGCTGGGCAATGTAGCCGGTGCGCTCACGGATGGGGAACATATCGGTCATCGAATCATAGCCGAGCACGCGGCTTTCGCCACTATCGCGTTTGAGCAAACCTAGAATTACGCGCGTCGTGGTGCTTTTTCCAGCGCCGTCGGGGCCAATCAGGCCGAAAGTCTCACCACATTTCACTTCCAGGGTTATGCCATCAACTGCCGTGATTGAGCTGCTACGGTTTTTGAAACGTTTAACCAATTCACGGGTTGAAATCGCAATTTCGTCTGGCATGGCTTCAATCCAATCTATTCTTCGTTACCAGTGCGGCAAATATCAGGGCCACAAAAGAGTACACGATCAATGTCACGGCGTCGGTCCACAGGTAAGTTAGGGTGATGCCCTTGGTCATGATGCCGCGGATGATGCGTACAAAATAAGTGAGCGGGATCAAATTACCGATGATTTGGGTCGACAACGGCATGGTGGTCCGCGGATAAAGGAAACCGGTCAGCAGCATCGATAGAAGCTGGATCAGGCTGGAAATCTGCTGTGCCTGGCGCTGGGTGTTCGCCAGGGCTGAGATCAAAAGTCCCAGGCCCATGCTGGATATGATGAACAAGATCGACAAGAGGGCAAGAACCAGAATATTACCCTCGAAGGGTACCTGGAACCATAAGACTCCGATCGCTATCACAACCGCCATATCGACCATTGCAACCAGCATCCCGGGTACCAGTTTGGCAATGATGCGCTCGAACGGACGGGCAGGGGTGGCCAGCAATTGCTCCAGCGTGCCCGCCTCGCGCTCCCGCACTACGGCCATGGCTGAATGGGTAACGACGATAATCTGCATGATCAAAGCGATCAGACCGGGCAGGATGAAGATCATGTCGCGGATATTGGGGTTATACAATACTCGCGTGGTGGTGATGATGGGCAGGTTTCCGGAAGCAGCACTTGCTTTCATCGATGGGTTGCTGGCATTGATCTTTTCAGCAGTTAATTGCAGTGAGTACATTTGAGCGATGCTCGAGGCAGCGTTGTAGCCCGATTCGACGCTGAATGAGTCGGAGCCATCCAGCAAGATCAGTACCTGACCATTGCCGCGCGCCACGTCTTCAGCAAAGTTGGGCGGGATGATCACGCCTGCTTTGACTGTGCCGGCATTGATGGCATCGATCACCTGCTGCTGGTTCTGCAGTGTCAGCGTTACATCGAAATTTCCTGAATTCACCATGGCATTGATAAAATCTCGGCTGCGGTTATCTAGGCTCTGGTCAACCACGGCAGTCGGCAGGTGGGTAATGGTCAGAGAGACGGCATAAGCGAAAAGGAAAAGCTCGACCAGGGGCAGGATGAAGAAGAGTATCAGCGTGCGCCCATCCCTGAGGATCTGCAGCATTTCTTTATAAAGGAGTGTTCGCAAACGTTGTAAGGATTTAGCCATGATCAGTCCAATCTGTTACGGAAAGCGATGACCGCCAGAGTCATCACCACAGCAATATAAACGACCAATGCCAGCACTGAGCCGGAAACGACTGAGTATCCGACCCCTTTGGTGAAGATGCCGCGAGAGATGGGAATGAAATAGGTGAGCGGGAAAAGATTACCGATAGCCCGAATCACCGGCGGCATGGTGTAGCGCGGGAAAATAAAGCCGCCCAGCAACAAACTGACCATCATCACCAACATCATCAATTGCTGGGATTGACGCTGGTTTTGCGAAACCGATGAAATTAACAGTCCCAAGCCCAACCCGCTAAAGATATAGAAAAAAGCGAGAAGGGTATACAGGAGGAAATTACCCTGGAAGGGAACGCCGAACCAAAAGACACCGATGCCGATGATGGTGAACATGTTAAGCATAGCGATAACAATATAGGGGACGATTTTGCCGATCATCAACTCGATGGGACGTATGGGGGTGACCAGAATCTGTTCGATGGTGCCGTTCTCGCGCTCGCGCACCACTGCGGCGGCCGTCAGCACCAGTGTTTGAGTTTGTAGCAGCATGGCTACCATGCCGGGAATGATGAACCACAAATCTTTCATGTCCGGGTTATAAAGCACTCGTACGATTGCATCGAGAGCCGGCAAAGTGGTTTGCGTAACTGCCGCGCCAGCCTTATTCACTTCCTGGGTGACCACATTGATGGCATATTCCTGACCGATGATCGATGCAAAAGCATTGGCTGATTGCGAAGTGAAAAAGTCAGACCCATCCACCAAAACCAATACATTCGCATTACTGCGCTGCACATCTTCGGCGAAATTTGGCGGGATAATAATTCCGGCGCGCGCCGTCCCGGCGTCAATGGCGTGGATAACGCCGTTCTGATCCTGTGCAGTAGCGACGACGTCAAAATAGCCGGAGTTAACCATGGCATCCAGGTAGGATTGGCTGGCATGGTCCATGCTTTGATCGGCCACCACCGTGGGAATATGACGTACGTTGGTGTTGATGGCGTAACCGAAAAGGATTAATTGCAGCAGCGGCATGGAGAGCATGATGATCAGCGTCGTGCGGTCGCGCAGCACCTGCTGAAATTCCTTTTGGATAATGGCTAAAATTCGTTGCACCATAGGGGTTCATCCATTTTGGGCACGGAGCCCATTGACGATCATTTCGACCAGGGCAGCAGCCAGTTCATGGCGGGTTGCGGGGGTGGGCGGAGGTTCGACGCCGCGTAAGACGGGCAAAATGGAGGCAATGAAGATGGCTATCATCATGCGCGCTCCAAAGCCTGGATCGATCGGTCGGAAAATACCGGCTGCCACCCGTGTGTGGATGAATTGTTTGAGCCGCTCCATGATGGGTTGCCAGTGCACGATGACATAGCTTAATAAAATTTCATCATGGGTCCAGGCCTCGGCGATGACCACCCGGTTGTAAATGGCCCATTCCAGGAGCCGATCCAGCAGTAAGTCGGTTAGGTCCACGAATGACTCAATCCCATGAAGGTCATTAAGGTGCACCAGGAGGGAATCGACCATTGCGGCTTGCTGGTTGAGGATCTCCTGCAGGATTTCCTGTTTGCTTGTGAAATAGCCATATAGCGTGCTCTCGCCGATATCGACCGCCCGGGCGATGTCCTTTGTTGTGGTGGAGACATAGCCCTTTTGGGCAAAAAGCTCCGCGGCTGCATCCAGGATCGCCTTACGCTGGCGCTGAATGCGTCGCTCGCGACGATTGGTTTCTCTGGATGCCATATGATCAATGATCGGAGGTTTCATAATAATGATGTTTAGTTGTCAATAACGAATATCCGTTCGGAATCCGAGTGTTTATTCGGAATAGCGAAGAAATTGTATATCGTTTTGGAAGGCTGTCAATACTGGAAACAATAATCGAGCCAATCTGGTGCACCTGGCGACCTTCAGTATCTTCTCAACCTGTTCGCCTGGCCTGGGGTGGCTTTCACCGACCTGGGCGCGTTTGTGGGCGAACCCCGGGCCAGCTTCGAGCGATCCCGGAGAGGAGAAAAACACGCTGGCGGCCGCTTCGCCATCCGCGGCGCATCGGTTGTCGAGCATCAGGGGGATAAAATAGTCCGCAAGACGATTTATTACGAACCGCGTCAGGCGGGTGGTTGAGGTCGACTTAATAAAACCCACCCTATCCTCAATCCCCGCCCGCTCCACTCTTGCGCAAGGCGTAATAATGCCTTTAATAAGGTTATCATCACCCGGCCGTTTTATCCTTACGGGGAGGACAGAGCTATGCAGGAACGGCTTTCGCGGCGCACCAAGCTGCTCTACGGTTCCGGTGACACCGGCTTCAGTCTGACGCTAACCATTATTGGAGCTTATTTTGCCATCTTTCTCACCGATGTGGTGGGGGTAAACCCGGGCACGGCAGCCATCGCCATCTTCATCGGGCGAAGCTGGGACTACATCAACGACCCGCTCATCGGTCACCTCTCAGACCGCACGCGCAGCCGCTGGGGGCGCCGCCGGCCCTTCCTGCTGTTCGGCGCGCTGCCATTCGTCCTGTCCTACATCCTCATGTGGTACCGCCCGCCGATCCAGGATGCGGTCTGGCTGGCGGTTTATTACGCCGCCGCCTATGTCCTGTTCGAGGCCGCCGCGACCTTCGTCTATATGCCCTACTTCGCCCTCACACCCGAGTTGACATCGAATTACGATGAGCGCACCGCGCTGACCACTTACCGCATGTTCTTTTCTATCCTGGGCAGCCTGATCGCCTTTACCATACCCTTGCTGATTGTGGGCTCCTTCCAGCCGCAAAACGCCCCGCGCGTGCTGCGGATGGGCGCCATTTTCGCTGTAGTCAGCGCCATACCCTTGCTGCTGGTTTTCTTCGGCACACGCGAGCGACCGGAATACTCCGAGCTCGAGCAGCCCGGCCTGATCGAGTCTCTGCGGGCGGCCGCGAAAAACCGCCCATTCATCTTCGGCACGGTCATTTTCCTGGTCACCTGGATCACGCTCGATGTTCTTCAGGTCAATTTGCTGTATTACGTCAAATATGTCATTCGCCGCGAGGCGCAGAGCGATCTGATCATGGCGGTCATCTTCGTCACCGCCATCCTGGTGCTGCCTTTTTGGGAATGGGTGTCGCGGCGTTGGAACAAGCGCACAGCCTACGCGGCTGGCGTCGCCTTCCTGGCGGCCGTTTTACTGGGCCTGATCTCGCTAGGCCCACAGTCGCCCCTCCAGCTTATCCTGACGCTGTGCGTCCTGGCGGGTATCGGGGTGAGCGCTGCGCACATCCTGCCCTGGTCGATCATTCCGGATGCCATCGAATGGGACGAGTGGCAGACTGGCGAACGCCACGAGGGTATGTTCTACAGTCTGGTGACCCTCTCGCAAAAAGTGGCCTCGTCGATCACCATTCCGCTCGTCCTGCTGATGCTGCAGGTCACCGGCTACGTGCCGAGCGCCGCCGAGCAGCCGGCCAGCGCGCTGCTGGGCATCCGCCTGGTCATCGGCCCGCTGCCGGGGTTGCTCTTATCAGCCGGGATCATCTTCGCCTTGCTCTACCCGCTCAGCCGCGAGAGCCACCGGCGCATCGTCCAGGAGCTGGAGGAGCGGCGCCTGCGCGAGAAGGAAGCAGCGGTATGAGTGCACTGGCCGGCGTCGTTTTCTTCTGGAAGGGGCTATCCTGGAGTTCGACCCGATGGCGCGCCTCACCAGGGGCGCGGGTACCGCAGCATAGGGCGCGTTAAAAATACAACGTCCCGGCATTGGCCTTCCATGCCTGGGCGATGCACCTTTTGATCGTCTATAGACATTCGTCTTTTGCCGTGATAGAATCCGGTTCGATGGGTTAATGGGGGCTCGTCCAATGGTAGGACTGCAGACTCTGGATCTGCCTATGGAGGTTCGAATCCTCCGCCCTCAGCCTGCCAACAAAAGCACCCTGCAGCACACCGGGGTGCTTTTCCATAAACGGAGCGCACCCAATGGCGACTGAAACCTCCCTCGAATCCACCAACTTCATCCGCGAGGCGGTTGAGGAAGACCTGCGCAGCGGTCGTTTCACCTACGTCCGGACGCGCTTCCCGCCCGAGCCGAACGGTTACCTGCACATCGGTCACGCTAAGGCCATCGTCATCGATTTTGGCATCGCCGAAGCTTTCGGCGGACAGACCAACCTGCGCTTCGACGACACCAATCCGGTCAAGGAGGATGTGGAGTATGTCGAAGCGATCAAAGAGGATATTCACTGGCTGGGCTACGATTGGGGGGAGCGCGAGTACTACGCCTCGGATTATTTTGAGCAGCTCTACGAGTTCGCCATTAAATTGATCCGCAAGGGCAAAGCCTATGTGGACGATCTGAGCGCCGAGGAGATACGCGCGTACCGCGGCACGTTGACCGAGCCGGGCAGGAACAGCCCCTACCGAGACCGCTCCGTGGAAGAGAACCTGGACCTCTTCCAGCGCATGCGCGCGGGCGAATTTCCCGACGGCGCGCGCACGCTGCGGGCCAAGATCGACATGGCCTCGCCCAACCTCAACCTGCGCGACCCGGTCATGTATCGCATCCTGCACGCCACACATCACCGCACCGGCGATAAGTGGTGCATTTACCCCATGTACGATTTCGCCCATGGGCAGTGCGATTCGATCGAGGGCATCACCCACTCGCTGTGCGACCTGGCCTACGAAGACCACCGCCCGCTCTACGACTGGTTCCTGGACGAGCTGGAGATCTTCCACAGCCGCCAGATCGAGTTCTCGCGCCTCAACCTGACCTATACAATCCTCAGCAAGCGCTTCCTCAAGCAGCTCGTGGACGGCGGGTACGTGCGCGGTTGGGACGACCCGCGCATGCCCACTCTGAGCGGGCTGCGTCGGCGCGGCTACACCCCCGAGGCGATCCGCAAATTCATCGAGCAGGTGGGCGTCTCGAAGAAGGAGAGTCTGGTTGATATCCTTCTGCTGGAGAACGCCATCCGCGAAGACTTGAATCTGCGCGCGCCGCGGGTGATGGGCGTACTCAACCCGGTCAAGGTGGTGATCACCAACTACCCGGAGGGTCAGGAAGAAGAACTAGAAGCGATCAACAACCCCGAAGATCCCACCGCCGGCACGCGCAGGGTGCCCTTTTGCCGCGAGATCTACATTGAGCAAGACGATTTCCGCGAGGCGCCGCCGCCCAAGTATTTCCGCCTGGCGCCGGGGCGCGAGGTGCGCCTGCGCTATGGGTACATCATCAGGTGCGAGGGCTTTGTTAAAAACCCCGAGACTGGCGCCATCGAAGAGATTCATTGCACCTACGACCCGCAGACCCGCGGTGGTTACACGCCCGACGGACGCAAAGTGCAGGGCACCATCCACTGGGTCTCCGCCCGGCACGCCGTGGACGCTGAGGTGCGCCTGTACGACCGACTTTTTACCGTCCCTGATCCTGGGCGCACCGATGAAGGCAAGACCTTTCTGGATTACCTCAACCCCGACTCGCTGAAGGTGCTTACCGGCTGCAAGCTTGAGCCCAGCCTGGCGAACGTAGCGCCGGGATCGCGCTACCAGTTCGAGCGCAAGGGTTTCTTCTGCGCCGACCCGGACACCACGCCTGGCCATCCAGTCTTCAACCTGACCGTCTCGCTGCGCGATACCTGGGCCAAGATCGAAGAGAAAATTAATAAAACCAATTAAATATTATTGCTAAAAATAGCGTTCGAATCGGCAGAGCGCAGTACAATCGGGGATATGCCATCCGCAGCAGCGGCGATGGCTGGTTGAAGTTGCAGTTTACCTGATAAGGAGGTCGATGATGAAAGCCATACGCATTCACGCCTATGGGGATGCCAGCCAGCTCCATTACGAAGAAGTGGCCGTTCCCGAGCCCAAAGCCGACGAGGTGCGTGTCAAGGTCGTGGCGATCGGCTTGAATTTCACCGAAATTTACAGTCGCAAGGGACTCTATCCGAGCGCCAGCATGCCCTTCATTCCGGGAGGTGAGTTTGCGGGTGTCGTCGACGCCGTCGGCGAGAGTGTGCAGGAGTTCAAGCCGGGCGACCGGGTGGCCACGGCCAGCGGCGTGGGCGGCTACGCCCAGTACGCCATCGCTCCGGCTGTCAGGCTGGCCAAGGTGCCCGAGAATATCACCCTGGAACAGGCGGCCGCGGCCATGTTACAGGGAATGACGGCCCACTACCTGGCCCTGTCCACCTACCCGCTCAAATCCGGCCAGACGGCCCTGGTGCACGCCGCGGCTGGCGGCGTCGGCCAGCTCCTGGTGCAGGTCGCACGGAAGCTCGGCGCGCGGGTCATCGCCACGGTCTCCACGGAGGAGAAGGCCCGCATCGCCCGGGAGGCGGGCGCGGATGAGGTCATCCTGTATACGCGCGAGGATTTCGAAAGCGAAACCCGCCGTCTGACGGAAGGCAAAGGGGTGGACGTGGTTTACGACAGCGTTGGGAAGGCCACCTTCGAGAAGAGCCTCAATTGCCTGAAGCCGCGCGGCTACATGGTGCTCTTCGGGCAATCCAGCGGGCCGGTCGAGCCGATCGATCCGCAAATTCTCAACCGCAAAGGCTCGCTATTCCTCACCCGTCCAACCCTGGCCCATTATCTCCTCACCCGGGACGAATTCCTCTGGCGCAGCGGGGATCTGTTCAAATGGCTGGCAACGGGCCAGTTGAAGGCGCGCATCGACCGCACGTTTCCTCTGAGCGAGGCCGCCGCTGCGCAAACCTATATGGAAGAGCGCCAGACAAAAGGGAAAGTCTTGATCATTCCATAAAAAATACGCCTCGTGCTGGCGAGGGAATGTTAGCGGCTTCCTTCATTTGAGCGCAGGCGATCCCTGCTTGTCTGCCGGTGGACGAAGGCAGGGATATTGAGATAAATCAAGACGGACCGGTCGAAGTGGTTATTTTTTTCTTTCTTCCCGCCTGAGAGAATATAATGAGCGATTGAAGTTCAGATTTTGCTCAATTGATTTATAATGAAAATCGAACGGCGCTTCCTCTCAGTGAGGTTTATTCATGGACAGAAGCGGGTTCATTTTGCCGGCAGCCCCTAGTTCAATTGTGATGGGGAAATTGACGGAATCGGCGTAGCCTATAAGAATTGGCGATGCTCGTATGGTTGAGCGCCGACCGTGCAGGGGGCTCATTTGGGTTGCCGGGTCCATTGCGAATATCTTTGGTTTCAGTTCGTGGTTGAAAATTATCAACAAGGGGAACCTGTCGTGAAAATTGCAGTGGTGCATTGCATCGCCGATCAAACCGTCACAGGGCGAGAGAAGGAGCAACTGGCTGATCGAGAGGTTTATGAAACCGCTGCGGCGGTTCAATCTGCCCTCGAACGATTGGGTCATGAGGTGGACCGAATACCGATCGACCCGCGCCGGATGGACGGGCTGGACCGCTACGACTGGATTTTCAATCTTGCGGAGAGCACAAGCGTATTCCCCTTCGCTGAAGTAGAAATTGCCAAATGGATGGAAAAACTGGGGGTCCCATTTACCGGATCAAGCTCCGAAACATTGCGAATTTGTGTGGACAAGGCTAAAACCAAGGATAAGATCCATCGGGCAGGCATCCGCACGCCGGCGTGGCGGGTAATTCATCCGCGGGAACGGATCGAGCTGGAGCTTCCCTTTCCTCTGATTGTCAAGCCTGTGCATGAGGATGGCAGTGTTGGCATTTTTACCGATTCGTTCGTGCGCAATGAGGCGGAATTAGAGAAAAAAGTCCGCGAAATTCACCGTATCTATAGGCAGCCAGCTCTCGTCGAGGAATACATCGAGGGCAGGGATATCACCGCATCCATCCTGGGAAATGACGGTGACATGATCGTGTTACAACTCTCCGAAACGATTTATCCCAAAGAGTATAAAGGACCTAAAATATTAACTTACGAAGCAAAATGGCTTCCGGATTCCGAAGCTTTTCACATTACCAGCATCCAGCGCCCGCCCGAATTGAAAGATGGATTATGGGAGACGATCGAGGACATCGCGATGCGCGTTTTTCGTATGGTGGGCTGTCAGGATTACGCCCAGGTAGATTTCCGCCTGCAAGAAGATACACCCTACTTTTTGGAAATCAACCCGAACCCGTGCATCAATCCAAACGGCTCAGGCTTTGTGCGGGCTGGTAAGGAGAAGGGTTATTCTTACGAGCGGCTAATCCATAAAATTCTTGAGCAATCCATGAAAACATAGGCCTCGGGTAAAGTTCGGGGCAGCTCGAAGCTGCGGACCTGGTTGTGGCAGTGGTTCGGTTCTACGTCGAGCGCGCAGCTGGCGATTTCGGCGACTTGCGGACCATCCCCAGCCGGCTCGCCGCCAGAAGAACCAGCACCAGACCAGCAGCGGTGAAACCAGCCACACTCAGCACAGGATGGCTCAGCCAGCGCACCGAGATGCCGGCGAAAGCCCACACCAGCACCAGCAGATAGGCCACGTCCGAGCGGAAGTAGGCGTTTACGGCTGCCAACAGCACCCCTACCGCCAGCAGTGCTACCGTCCAGGCAACCGGGCTGACCCCGCCGCCCTTCCAGCCGAGGTAAGAAAGCACGGCGGTGACGTTGGCGATCGTGGCGACGGTGATCCAGCCCAGGTAGAGGCTGAACGGAACTGAAACCACCCACTTTTCTATGGCGGTGAACCTCGCCCGGCCGATATCGAGGCGCAGATAGACGATGATCAACGCGGCCAGCAGCACCAGCATCGTCGCCAGGGTCAGCTCATAATATCCGTAATGCCAGAAGAAGATCCACGTTCCGTTGACCAGGCTGCTGAGCGTCACCAGCCAGCCGGTGCGCTGCAGGCGGGGGTTCTCGCGCTGAGAGGGCAGCGCCTGGTAGATGGTATAAGCCACCAGGCCCACATAAATCAGCCCCCAGATCGAGAAGACGTACCAGCGTCACCAGCCAGCCGGTGCGCTGCAGGCGGGGGTTCTCGCGCTGAGAGGGCAGCGCCTGGTAGATGGTATAAGCCACCAGGCCCACATAAATCAGCCCCCAGATCGAGAAGACGTACCCGGCTGGCACAAACAGCACATTGAAGCTGTCAGAAATTTCGGCGGTGTTGCGCCCGTTGAGGGGCAGGGCGTTAGCGGCCGCGTTGACCGCCAGGGCAAAGACAGTGCTCAGCAGCACCGCCAGTTGACGCAGCACATTTCGATTCATAATAACCTCCCTTTGGTCAAATCAGTATTCGTGGAGCCATTACAGAAAATCCTCGCCCGTTTGTGGACAAATGGTTGATGAGCATCGAAGCCTTTAAGCACGCGTGGGAACTGACGGAGTGAGCAGATCATGCGCAGCGGCGAAGATCATTCCCATGATACAATAAAACTGCCTGGAGTGCGATCATATTTGTGGCCGGAGTTCTTTCCCGGGGGAGCTGCAAAAGCGGCTGAAGCGCACTGTGGATCGCAGAGGGAACCCGGCCATTTCGAGTTCAGATTATTTCGCGATGTCTGATCATTTCCCTCATTGGCGGCGGAAAACAGGAGGGCCACATGTTTCGCTCCTGGATCAATTCTCTACGCACCTGGAACCTGGTCGAGCGCGAAGGCTCCGAAACCTACGTCTTGATCTCCCTGCTCAGCTTCGCCGCCTCGGTCACCGTCATCCGTTTGTTCCTCTCGCTGACCGGCTACCCGCAGATTGGGGGCGGTGAGCTGCACATCGCGCATGTCCTGTGGGGCGGGCTGATCCTGTACGGAGCCGCCCTGGCGCCACTGATCCTGTCGAACCGGCGCGTTTATACCCTGAGCGCCGTGTTCTCGGGCGTCGGCGTGGGTTTTTTCATCGACGAGGTCGGCAAATTTATTACCCAGAAAAACGACTATTTTTTCCCGGCTGCTGCTCCGATCATTTATGTTTTCTTCCTGCTCACCGTGCTGCTCTTCCTGCGCATCTATAAATCCCCCAACGCCAGCCCATCCTCCGAGCTGGCCCGCGCGTTGGAGAATTTGCCGGCGTTGCTCGACCGCCAGACCGGCGCAGACCACCACGCTGCTCTCGAGCGCCGTCTCTCTGTTCTGGCCGCAAACCAGGCGTACCCCCGCCACGCCCGCCTGGCCCGTTTGATGCTCGAATTCGTGCAGAGCGAGAAGCGCGAGGACATCCAGGCCAGGCCGGGTTTCCTGCGCCAGGTGAGGGATGCCATCTCCCGGCGGCTGAGCGAGCGGAGCATGCTTGCCGGGCTGGTCACCGGCCTGGTGATCCTCGGTCTGTTGTCCCTCAAAAATCCGGCCCAGATATGGCTGAGCGGCAAAGCTTTACCCCTGGGCATCCAGGGGCTCCTGAGCATTCATTTCGGCAGGCAGATCGATCCCGCTTCTGCACCCCATCTGTTCGCCGCGCGCATATGGCTGGAAACGTTATCGGGATTGCTGCTGCTCTCGTCCGCCGGGCTGCTGCTCGCCGCGCGGAAGAACGCCGGCGCCCTTCTGGGCTGCCTGGCGCTCCTGTACGATCTGGTAACCGTAGATGTGACAGTCTTTTACTTTGAGCAGTTCTCGACACTGATCATGGTCGCGGTTCAATTCCTCATGATCCTGGGCCTCCTCTATTACCGTCGGCGTTTCTTGCTGGGCGCCGCCCCCACCCCGGTTTTCATCCGCCCGCTTATCGACGGCATTGACCTGGGGCTGCCGCCAGGCGAAGGGAACGAGGCGGAGGATGCATCGGCCAGCGGCGGATCACCGCAGTGAGCTTAAAAAATAACCGCCGTCTGCAGTAAAAATTCATCTTAACGTCATCTTTCTCCGCTATGATCGGGCTGTTATTGCCTGCTCGTCAGGGCCAATCCTATCCTGATTGCCTTGGACGATTCTGCTGGCAGCGGCCTGAGTGCGAGAGGCTCGAGGCCATGCCCGACGGTAGGTTTACGAGTATGAATATCGGTATATTCAAGAGAGGAGTATGACAATGATTGCAGCGAAATTCCGGAGCTGGATGTTATTGCTGGCGGCGACCTGGTTTGCTGCCGCCTGCGCATCGGCCGGGCCGGCGGTCACTTCTCAGCCTTCCCTGCCCACGGCGACATCCGTCACAGCTACGCAACCGGCCGACTCCCCCGTTGCCACAGCAGCGCCGGCAGGGACCGGGGCGGCGGGCAGCGCTGGCTCGCAAAACGGCCTGATCCAGTATACGCTGGTGCAGGGGAAAACCACCGCCAGCTATAAGGTGCGCGAGCAGCTAGCCGACATCGCTTTTCCCAGCGACGCCATCGGCAAGACAAACCAGGTCAGCGGCTCGATCTTCCTCAAGCCGGACGGCACGATCGATTCATCCGTGAGCAAGATAACCGTGGATTTAAGCTCCCTGCAGAGCGACCGGCGGCAGCGCGACAATTTCCTGCGCCGGAATGTCCTGCAGACCGACCAGTATCCGCAGGCGATCTTCGTGCCGAGGCAGGTCACCGGTCTGCCCTGGCCGCTGCCGCAATCCGGAGCGGTCTCTTTCCAGCTTACCGGTGACCTGACCATCCGCAATGTGACCAAGCCAGTCACCTGGGAGGTCAGCGGGCAAATCCAGGGCGACCAGGCCACCGGCACTGCCACCACCACCTTCACATTTGAGGACTTCAACCTCACCCAGCCGCGTGTGCCGGTGGTGTTGAGCGTCGAGGATCACATCACGCTGGAGCTCGATCTGACCCTGCAAAAGGCGGGGTGAGGATTTACTCGTAACGAAGCGCTCGAACGATCTCCATTCCGGCCGCCTGGCGGGCAGGGATCAGCGCCGCCAGCACACCGAAGATCAGGCCGGCGGCGATGGCGGCCACCAGCCCGGCGTACGGGAACACATAAACCACCGGGATGCCGGTCACGCTCAGTCCGAGCACCATCACGTAGCCCAGATAAAGCCCGGCCAGCAATCCGAAAGCCGTCCCGATGCCCGCCAGCAGGAGCGATTCGGCGATCACCATACGGCGCACCTGCCGCCGCGTCGCGCCGATGGCGCGCAGCATGCCGATCTCGCGGGTGCGCTCGATGACCCCGATCGCCAGCGTGTTGAGCAGGGCGATCAGGGAGGGGGCGGCGAGCACACCCAGCAAGACGAAGTAGAACACAAAGACTGCGTTGAATATTTGCTTGTTTTCCTCGATATAGCTCCTGCCGGAGAGGAGCTTGAACTGAGGGTAATCGGCCAGTATCTTGCGCAGCTTCGCCTCGACCCTGGTTGCATCGGCTCCGGGCGCCAGGTTGATCTGAAAGAGGATATCCTCGTCCTTGCGGAAGTCCTTCTCCAGGTAAGTCTGAGAAATGTAGGCCGTCGTCACTTTGGCGTTGAGATAATCTCCAGCGATGGCGATGATGCGGTATGGCTTGTCGCCGGTGGGCGTGGAAAGGCGCACCACGTCCCCGACGTGCAGGCCGGCCTGCGCGACGAAGAGACCGTTGGCGATCAGCGAGCGCTCCTTATCCAGCGCGGCGTACGCCGTTTTCGGGTCGCCCGCCTGGAAGGTCAAGCTGGCCACTTTGGGGTAGGTCGCCGGGTCAATGCCCAGCAAGGACACGGCCGTGCCATTGGCCGAGGCGGTCGCGAAGCGCATCGAGCTGACCACCCCCACCCCTGGCGTTGCCCGCAGGCGGTTACTGAGGTCTTCCCCGGCGCCCACGTTGCTCTTCCACATCCCCACGGACGGTGGAATGATGAGGTAATCGCTGCCCAGGCTGCGCTCAAGAACCTTCAGGAAGCCGCCGCTGACGCTCCACACCATCCCGCCCAGGCCGACGATGATCGCCAGGCCGACCATCGTGGTGCTGGCGGTGATGGCCGAGCGGGACGGCTGACGGATCAGATTGCTCTGTGCCAGGATGCCGGCGCCGTCGCGCGCTAAGGCCAGGCCCAGCAGCCGGCTGAAGACGGAAGCGATCGGTTTGACCAACGCTGGCGCCACCAGCACGATGCCCACGATAAACAGCAGGCCGCCCAGCGCTGCCAGGCTGAGGACGCCCGAGGCCAGCCCGATGGCCGCGAGCACGAGCATCACCGCCCCTGCGGCCGCACCGGCGACGGCCGTACGCTGGATCGTCTCTGAGATCGAAGGGCGCAGCGCCTCCAACGGCGTCACGCGGCTGGCGCTGAAGGCTGGCCACAACCCGGCCAGCAGGGTTACACCGATGCCTGAGGCGATCGTCAGAACCACCAGCCAGGGTTGCACGACCGGCATGCCCATCTGCACATGCAGGAACATGGTCAGGGTCGGCTGCAGGAACTTCAGGATGAGCGCTCCCATCAGGTAACCCAAGACCATTCCGATCAGCGTGCCGAGCGCTCCCTGGAGAAAACCCTCGGTCAGGATCAGTCCAATGATCGTCCCACGGCTGGCGCCGAGCGCCCGCAACATGCCCATGTCATGGCGGCGCTCGGCCACGACCGTGCGAAAGGTATTGAAGATGATGAAGCCGCCCATGAACAGCGCCAGAAAGCCGAACAGATTCATGGCGATCTGGCCGATCTGCATACTGGCCAGAATTTCTGTGCCGCTGGATAACCCGCCCAGGGTGTAGTCGCTGCCCAGCGCGGCCTGGATGGCTTTCTGGGCCGCCTCGCGCTGGGCCGTATTGGCGGCATCCAGGTTGATTTCAATGGTGTTGATGCGGCCGTCTAAATCGAGCAACTTCTGCGCTTCGGTCAGGGTGACGAGCACTTCTTCGTTCCCCGGCAGGGCCCTGGCGGGCAGCAGCCCCACCACTTTAAGATGGACGTCGCCTTCGGTGGTGGGCAGGTGCAGTTTGTCGCCGACTTTGAGGCCCAGGCTGTCGGCCAGGCTGGAGGCGATGACCGCGCTGGTGGTATCGCCCGCGCGCAGAAAACGCCCTTCCTTGATCGGATAGTTGCGCAGGGTGGGCGCGCTGCGTGGATCAATGCCGGTCAGCGTGAGGGCGGTGATGCCTGAACGCCGGCCGAAATAACCGTCGGGAATGTTGATCGTGCGGCTCAGTGAACCCGCCATGGCGCGGATGCCGGCAACTGTGTGGAGCCTGTTCATCACAGCGGCCGAGAAAGCCTCGCCGGTCTTGAGGGTGACGGTCACGTCCACCTGGCCCGAGGCGGCCAGGATGTTCGATTGGAAGGCCTTGAGCATACTCGGGAGGAGGATGTTCATGCCGAAAATGACCAGCGTGCCGAAGACGATGGCCAGCGTGGTAAGAAATGTCCTGAGTTTGCGCCCCCATAAATAACGGGCGGCCAGGGCCACCTGTAGCCGGATCATATTTCACCTGTTCCTGTTTCGCATCTCCCCAACCATGCGTAGACGTCCCCGGATGGGATGATTCCTCAGCCCATCTGCTGGAGCCTGCTCGCCACCTCTTCGGCGCTGTTGGTGTGACCAGCATCACGGCGGCTCTCGTCAAGGATGACCCCATCCTTCATAAACAGCACCCGGTCGGCGTATGAGGCAAGGTTCGCGTCGTGGGTTACCATCACCACTGCACGGCCCCACTCGTTGGACACCTGGCGCAGCAGGGCGGCAATCTCCATCGAGGAGCGCGAGTCAAGGTTACCGGTGGGCTCGTCGGCCAGCACCAGCTTGGGTTCGGCCACCAGCGCGCGGGCGATCGCCACTCGCTGCTGCTGGCCGCCCGAGAGCTGGTCGGGCCGGCTGTTCTGCCGATCCCCCAGGCCGACTTTCTCGAGCCATTCCTTGGCCCTGGCTTTGGCCTGGGCCACGCTTACCCCATCGAGGATGATGGGCAGGGCGGCATTCTCGACCGCGTTGAGCACCGGAATGAGATTGTAAAACTGGAAGACAAAGCCGATCTTCAACCGCCGCAGGCGGGTGAGCTCATCGTCTGAAAGGCCGTTGAGCGGCTGGCCGTCAATGATGACCCGCCCGCCGGTGGGCCGGTCTAGACCGCCCAGCAGGTGCAGCAAGGTGGATTTGCCGCAGCCGCTGGGGCCCATTACGGCCACAAACTCGCCGGACTCTACGCTCATATCGACGTGATTGAGCGCGGTCACGGCCGTCTCGCCTTTACCGTATACTTTGGTCAGGTCTTCCGCTTGAATTAAGGGCATAGCGTCTCCGCGTGTCCATCTTACGGTTTGTGGTTATTTGGGCTTACCTGGAACCCCGCTTCGAGCGTCTGGATCGAAGGAGATAGTCCTATCCTTCCGCCCCGATACGATTATAAGGGATGATGCGCCTGTTTTATTATCCGGCGGCGCGAACAAAATCCCGCCGGCGGGCGGCGGGATGAAGAATTGTTATCGAGATGGATCGTGAGGCTAGTACCCCCGCCGCCCTCCTCCGCGGCGATCCTGAAAGCCGCCGCGCCGCGTCTCTTCGCGCGGCCGCGCCACGCTGACGCGGATTTCGCGGTTCTCGAGACGGTAACCGTTGTACATGCGGATGGCATTTTCCATCTCGCTCTGGCTGCCCATCTGCACGAAAGCGAAGCCTTTGGAGGTCCCAGTCGCGCGATCAACGATCAAATCAACGGCCGTAACCGTGCCCGCCTGTGCAAACAATGTGCGCAGATCTTCCTCAGTCGTGCTGTAAGGAAGATTCCCAACATAAAGTTTTGTCTCCATCTCCTCAGACCTCCGGAAATAAGGCCTCGCCTGAAAAAAAGACGCCAGACTTTCCACTTGTCTGGCGGGAAAGCATGCGGGCCCGAACAAGATATATTAAATTATATCATGAGTTTGTTTTTCTTTTCGTATGTTTTCTTTGCGTGTACTGCCGTTTCGGGCATCGGCGCGGAGTCTCGGTCGCCGGTCTGTCCGCGGTTGGATGGCGAGAGGATCACTCCTTTTCTTGATTAAATCCTTCATCCATTTTTAATTTTTGGCGGTTAAAATAATAACCGACCCGAATAAAGTTTGAATAGAGCATAAAGGAGGTGGGTTTATGCCTAAATTACCCAAATCGTGGGTTGTGATCGCCGGCATCATGGTGGCCGCACTGGTCCTCGGCGTGGGATTTGCGGCCCTGACTTTGCGTCCGGTTGCGGCTGCCGGCGCCGCCAGGCTGTTCCAGTCGGCTGGATTGAGTCCCGCAGCCGCCCAGACCATCAGCCCTTATTGGGACGTCTTCGTGAAGTCCTTCGCCGCTCATTTGGGAGTCGATACTTCCAAGCTCGACTCAGCCTTCACCGCCGCCATGAACGACGCCATTGACCAGGCGTTGAAGGATGGCAAGATCACCCAGGCTCAGGCCGATCAGCTCAAAAGCCGCGTGAGCGGGGGCCTTTCCGGCTTGAATGGTTTCGGTCCATTCGGGCGGGGAGGATTTTTTGGACTGGGGGGTCGCGGCTTATTCCGCGCGAATATCGGGCTGGCTGAATTCGCCAAGGCATTGGGCATCAGCCCGCAGGAGCTGATGACCCAGCTTCAGGCGGGTAAATCAATCGCCGATGTCGCTAAGGCGCAGAATAAAGACATCAATCAGGTCAAGCAAACCGTTTTGAGTGATTTGAAGGCGTGGTTGGACGCGGCGGTTTCCAGCGGCCGATTGACCCAGGCGCAGGCGGACACGATCTACAATCAGGCCAGCAGCAAGATCGATACGCTGGTGAATCAGACCTGGCCATTCCATGGGAGGGGATTATTCTGGAAAAACGGTCAGAGGCCGCCTTTTGCTCGGCCGACCCCTCAGGTTCAATCCCAATAGCCCTTCCAGCCCTTTTACTAAGCAGGAGGTGATTCATCCGGGATTGTCTACGGTTTGACGGTCTACTTCCTGGGCGAATCCCCCGCCATCAGGCGGGGGATTCGCCTTGCTGTCACCCTTTTCGTCCTTACGCTCTTCGCTTCAGGGTCTGAGCTGGGCGTTGAGATCAGCCTGGCTTCCCTGGTTGAAAGGTAGGTTCAGCTCAGATTTCTGGCCGGTTTCCGCCAGCATCAGACGCACGGTCAGAGCCTGGCCCCCCAATGCGGCGCCGTACTCCCCGGTCGGCTCGCCGGGTGAAGCGGACAAATTGGGCGCGCCGTCCGCATCCCAACTCACCGTCAGCACGGCGTAAATGTCCTTTCCCTGGGTGAAGAGGGCGATCTGGCGGTTTCCGCCGCGCGCGCCATCGGATTGGTCGAAGCGCCCGCAGTGGTTACAGGTGAACAGGGTTTGGCGTTGGAAACCGTTTTTTGTGAGCAGGCTCGACAACCTGTCCATGATCCCGGCTGGCTCGCCGTTGTTTGCGGTCACGCTGCTTGCCCGTAAATCGCAGCCCATTCCCACCCGCCGCGGCGGTGGCGAACCGGGATAATAAAACGGCGCCCGATCGTGGAGGTCCACCGACACCTGGAGGGCTTGGGAGAGTGTATTCTGCCACTGTCTGCACACGGTTTCATCCGGCGGTACCAGCGGATCTGTCGAAAGATTGAAATTGGGCGCTCCTGTTGAAGGAGTCGGCTGAGCGCTCGCGCCGAAAAGCGCCACGGCGGAGGCGGACCGGGATTTAAAAGGCTGGGTTAGAACATAGCCAGCGATCAAGGCGGCTGCCAGTACGGCCAACGGCGCGACGCGCAGGCCGCGGCGCAGGGCGGCGCGCAGCCGGTAGCGCCGCAGCCAGTCTGGGGCAGGCTTTTCGGCGCCATCCCCGGCTGGCGCGTCGGAAGGCCATTGGCTGCGGGCGTTTACCGTCATCTCAGCGGTCAGATGGATGTCCTGCGCCAAAGAGCGCAGCCCGGCTTCCACCTCACCAGATCCAGCTTCCCCGCCGGAAAGTCGTCGGCTCAGACCGGCCAGCCCCTTCCTGGCCAGCTCAGCGGCTGCCGGAGGGGATTTGCCCACCACCTGGCCGGCTTCTTCGATCGTCAGGCCGGCGAAGAGGGTCAACGCCAGGATTTCGGCTTGCAAGGCGGGCAGATCGCCCAACAGCGCGGAAATGCGCCTGATCGCGGCGCGCAGGGCGGCCTGCTCGTTGGTCTCGGACAGCTCGTGGAAGGCCGCACCTGCTCGACTCGACCGGGCGTGGCGGCCGAAGTCTTTCTGGTAACGCGCCGCCCGGAACAGGCGCACGCGATCAGCCGGTCTATCAGGGTCGAATGACTGCGGCGGGTGGGCGGCCGCCCGGAGGGTGGAAGCAAAAACAGCCTGGGCTTCCTGTTCATCCGCGCTGAGGATCAGCAGATAGCGATACAGGCGGGTAAGCGGGTCGTCGGCCTGTCCGAAATGTTCTTCAGGTGGGTTTTGTGATTGCGGGAAACGATCACGGGTCTCTGAATTGTAAAATCCCTCGTCCATCCTGTCCTACACCTGTAACCAATAAAGAAACGGATTCGTGGAGGGGGTTCATGGGGGGCAAG